>BNJV01000071.1_pt1 | contig 139642 bp, 153 predicted proteins | sample 8540591 | NCBI WGS metagenome assembly BNJV01 (sample SAMD00202457, study PRJDB9452) | human saliva metagenome | host: Homo sapiens | reverse complement strand
CATTCACTAACTTTCTGAGGCAACAGCATATCTTCTTCTTCCTCCGATTTGTTAGCGTTTGGGCTTCCATTGGTTTGTGCTCTTGCGCGGTTTTAGTTGGCATTTGGTCGTCAATATCTTTGCGGCAAAGACGGTAAATAGGGTTTGCAAACACAGCTAAAATTCTAACCAACGAACTGGGTTTAGTACATCATTGTTTTCTGAGTTTTAAAGAACCAATTGAGTAATAAAAAGCGTTATAATATAGTTTGTTTATTTCACTTCGATAGGAATATTCACCTGAGACGTCCCATGTTTCCTGTTTGAATCATTAAAGGGAAGTGGTAAAAAGGTGAGAACGACTGTGCGACGGGTCTTTTTGCCGATATATCCGCCAGAATAACTCCACTCTAAGCGTGTAATCGGCGTTGAGATTAGATCTTATTGTCCATTAGCCCTATTGGATTGGTAGAACCTATCAAAACCACCGTCTTTTAAATCGGTGTCTGCATGAGATAGTCTGATAAAGTTCTCGGCTTTTAAAGTAGCCTTTTCACTCTCCGTGACCATCACTTTCGTTTCTTGGTAAGCGAGAAAGAAATGTTGATAGACCAGCATCTTGCCCGTTAAGTGAGAGACTGATGGTTCCGTGACTCTCCTTTGTTGTTATAATATTTTATAGCAGTGTGTACACAGGAGCTGTGAGGTTTGCTTGTTATCAACGGTGCTGTTTGGTAAGAAGATACCACAAACTTGCTTGCACTATTAGGAATGTAACCCAACCTTTACCTGTTATTTTGTGTTTCGTAAGATATGATTTGAGTGTTTTGTTTCTCATTGTTTGCTGGTATTTGCTCACACTAATTTTCCTGTTTTTGACAGTTCTTCCCACGGTGTGCAGTGTGCACTTCTGTAGTACTAACTCCATGCGTGCAGAGGGTCTTCGTGAAGTTGTTCTTAGTCTCGTCCTACTGCCTCGTCGGGTTTGGTATCTGAGCTACAACTGTTAGTGCAATTGCTACCGATGTGGCATGTTTTGCCATTGTAAGAAAATACATCTATTTTCTCATTGTTCTACATTTAATGTTGTTTTATCGAGATGTTTTGATTGACACCAACTTAAAGGTGCACATCTAATATCACGTCCCATGTGTCGTGAGCGTAATACCTTGAGCGGTGGTATACTGCTATATTCTTTGTTAAAGGTTATCTACGGCTAAAACACAAGCGTAGTTTCTGTGTTGTACCTATCTTATATTCGGCTCCACATTCACCTCAAACATGAAATGATAAGCAGCAGGAGGTGTAATATCTAAGGTCGCTTTCTGGGATTAAAACGGTTTGCTGTTGGCTACAAAACGATGCTACTTGAACCCATAAAGAGGCTTTCCTGCAATATTTTATGCCATGTGAGGTCGTGGTCGTGCGTGTTGAAGGGATATAAGGCAGTGGTGTATGATGTGTTTGCTCGTTTGCTTTGATGAAAGAGTGAGCAATGATACTCAATATTTGCTGTTGGTTTCAGTTTTAGGTCGACATCTATACCTCTAAAAAGAACTTGTTGTTTGCTTATAACGAAAAGAGGATAAGCTCCAGAGATAACAGTTATGGGTTTGTAGCTGGCTCATCATGTATATACCCATTTATCCATTGTAAATAAGCATCAAACTTTTAAAGTCGATAACGTTATTTTTATAGGTGGCAGAGGTTATCCATTTGGTGCTTTGTTCAGAACGCATTGAGTCGTTACCAATGGTAAACATTCCGACAACTTCGCGCTCTCCTGCTATATGGCTCTCCGCAAACATGAGGTGCACGCCATGCTAATCCAGGGTTAGAAGTTAAGCCCAGTGAGCAGAAGGCGTGTAATGAACACCTGATTATAAAGATGAGTAAGCTAAAGAGGGCTCTTTCCGTAAGGTTTCGATGTGTAATCAGTGACCTCTGGCTTGTGTTTCTTGATTGTCGACGAACTCCAACTCTGCATTCCATTGCTTATCATGTATTTTTGTGTAAAATAAGTGCCAAAATCATATTCAGTGTAGTTGGGAATGATAGCAATGCCTGTACCTGCTTGGTTTTATTTCTAATATGCAGATAAGAAGCACCTAATTCAGTGTTCCAATGGTTGTAAGTCTTATCCCATTTAGTAGATGTTGAAACGAATTGAGGTGCATACTCACAACTGGAATAGACGAAGGTCCTGCTCTTTCGCATTCTGTTTTCTTCTCTATTGTCGCTTTGAAAAAGCAGCTTGATAAAAATAATTTCCCAACTTTCCACCATCAAAATACACTTTTCCAATGGCAGTGTGATGGTTTACATCATGAAAAGGATAAGTGATGGTGCGAGAAAAACGTTACATACACAGGTTTACCTAAGGTTATACGCTCTGAAGCAACTCTTCGCTACCCATTTTGAGAGCTAAATAGCACGCCTTCTTTTCGATGATAGAAACTATAAAAACCTTCTGTTTTAAAATTACTATGGCTTATATCCAATGGTTGTAGATACATTGTTTTCTCTATAACCCGTCCCGTGTTAGAAGATAATTAGCAGTTTTTGCATCGCCAGAATTGATGCAGAGTGCCTTGTAAAGCCAAAGCAATATCGCGCAAGAAAGGGTGCTGTTCCTTCTATTGTTGCTACCATATTATAACGCTTTCCATTGGTTCCGTAAAGCGTAGAGATGCTTCCTGACGATTTAGTTTCTTGATAAGGAAAGTGCTTTTTGCTCCCATAACAACAATGCCACCGAGTGCTTCTGAACCATAACGACCTCTCTGCTCCTTTAATCACTTTATAGTAACACTTGCATTCGCATCTATTTCGGGTGAATGGTCAAAGCCCCCACTGTTGTCCAGTTGTCTTGCACCGTTATTAATCATATATCTGTTTCCATACATACCTGCACATAACGGGTTTAGCTTCAGTTGTAGCCTGTTTGAATCGAGCTAACCTTACCACTCCTTGTTCACATTGCAAGCCAAAAGATTTGCCCATATAGCTTTCAATGTCTTTGCTGTTTAATTTAGACGAAACAGCATTTACACTCATTGTTCTTTATTCCACACTAACCACTTCTTTGGTTGCTTTGTTTCAGCTGCTGCACTACATATATTCCGTTTTCTTGTTGAACGTCTTGTAAATGCAATTGTAATGTTTTGTATCCTATACTCTATCAACTCATATCGTTCTTTTAAGCTGAGTTTCGTAGCGTTATGGCCCATACATTGGTTATGTGTGTGACTTTAAGTCTATAACACTCACATCTTTTTACAACAGATAACGTTTCTTCGTCGATAAATCGAAGAGTTATTTCGTTGTTGATTAGAACCATTTTGTGCTGTTTGTGCATAGCCTATTGTATAAAAAGCACCATATCAGCAAGTCTAAAAACAAGCGTAATTTCTTGTTTTGTGTCATTTTTCTTGTATAAATTAAATGAGTTTCTTTTCAAAGAACACTATAAAATGTTTTATAAACACGTTTAAATGCCTTAAAAAGAGCAGAAATAAGACTTTTTATTTGCGTTGTGTACATATTAAGCACTCGTTATGCGTTATTAGTTATCCTTTTAGTAGATAAAGGTATAATAGCGTATAAAGAGCTAAAAAACCTTTTCTGAACATATAATAAGATGTGTTTTCTAAAACAAAGTGCTTAGAAAAGAGGGGAGAGTTAGCCTTTATGATAATATAAAGTGGTAAACAAGTTGCTCACTAAACGATAAGAGCTTTACCCTAATGCTGTTTTTGTGTGAAAATAAGGATAGTTTTAACAGCATCAGCCTTTTTGAAACGCAAAATCGCACATAACAAGACGCTTTAACGCTTGCATGACTGGCGCGATTGTTCTGTGAAACAGTGTGATTATGGCCATGTTGCTAGTGAACGTAATGCTTTTTACACCAACATCAGCGTAAATGTTAGTAACACCTCCACTTCATAGAAACGTTTTTATGTTGTTGGTGGCTTTCATTAACGATTACTATGAGCTATTTTTATTTCTTAAAAAGTGGATATTGCCATATCTTTTCCCGTCTTTTGCAAAGGTATAGGATATTTCTTTATAACGAATTGTTGTAGCAAATAAATTAGGATTTTTTAGAATAAGCTTTTCTTTTGTGTTGATTTATAGTATAAAACCTTTTTGTTAATGGGTTTATACTATGAAAATCAAGATTTTCCACTGGTTATCAAGCTCTTCACAGTCGCTCAATGCCTGTTTGTTCTTCTACTTCATAATTGTCTAAAAGAACCTTTTGCATATCTTTTAAGCTGTAAACTCTTTTCCGTGAATTTCTTTCCAAATGAGTGAGACGATTCGTTAAAATTAACGATATTACTAAAATCTACATTCTCTTTTTCTCTACCAAAATGAGGACATATTCGCCACATACTTCTTCTAATACAAGACCTTCTTTTAAGCGCATAATGATATTATTTAATGTTTGAGATATGATTACTGAGATTGTTTTTAAAACACGGTTTTTCTATATAAAAGAGTAATATTCGTCTCATAAAACAAGCGCATCCAGAGAAAAAGAATACACTTTCCACTTTTAAATCTGTTGTTTTATCCAATGTGTTTCGCCTTTTTCTGTAAAACGCAACAGCAGTTGCTTTAACATCACTGCACAATATTCGTGTACAAAGTTGACCATCACTCTTAAAGTGAGGTTTTCCATCAATCTTTTATAATTCGATGAAGCACATAATAGCCTTGTCAGGCAGAGCAAACACAACATCTCCCACTTAAAGGTAGTAGGTTTTGTTAAAACACCTCTGTCTCTTCCACGTCTTCATGAAGAGCCCCATGCTTATACCTCTCTGGCTTTTACGTGATAGAATCAGCCCTTTATTGAGCTTATCGCCATTGAAGCGTTAACGCGTCGGTCAGCATAACCTATTGAGCCTTTTGTTGTTGAGATATTGTTTGACGACATATAAGTGCTGCTTCTTTATTGCGTAAATCAGTCGTAAATGATAATGAGTGGAACCCTTTTTCAGAATATTTATAGCTATTTTGCGCGATTCTGTATAGATCAGAAAGTCATTTCCATCAGCAGATATAGCGAAGGAAGAAGCGATGCCATGTTTGCTATAAGTGGTTTTCTTTTCCCTACTTCGTTGTAGTCGTCTCAAATACATGAGTTAGTGCTCCTAACTTAACCTTTTGCGGTCTGTTAACACGTTGTCTTACCACCCAGGAGAACCGTATAGCCATACCCTCGTTATTAATGCGAGCGAATAATAGGACATATCGTCGTTAACAAGGCTCGCAATTGCTTGTCTCAAGCCACGAGCTCACTTGTGTACTCTTCCTGTTCCGCTTTTTGCAATAAAGCACAAGCCTTATTGTTGTAATCGAAACCACCGATGCGTGTATAAGTGCCGTTTGCGAGCTGCTCCCGATAAAGAAAAAGCGCAAAGCGTATTATTTGTTCCGTAACATCTGCTGGTTTGTGGTCTCGTTCATTAGCACACGCTCGTGGTTTGTAAAAGTGTCACTGTGCTGTATAAATAAGCACAATCTTCGTCTTTACTAATTTTTGATTATTATTTTATAACCACCGTCCGCGCTGGCACTACTTCCCATCCGTTGCCATTGTTTGGATTTTGTGAGCAACTGAAAGGTCGTTTGTAAGTGTAATATCTTTCTCTTCTTTTATGGTAAAAGAAAGAAGAATTGTTTTCACTCTTTTGTTGTTTCAGAAATCTGAACGATTTTTAGTAAAAGAGAAACCCTCGTTATTATAACTTTCGAGATGTTATTTTATGTTGTGTTCGGCTATGTTATAATGATAAAGCGTTTGTGCTATTCATGCGTAATTTGTTCCTTTCACTTTAGTGTAAGAATGTTTTATTGCCTCTCTATTATAAATAGGTGTGCATCGTGCAAAAAGCATTCTTTGTTCTTTGTGTTTTGAACCCAGTAAGCCTTAAACATTAATAATTTGTTTTGTGTGAGAGATGGTTTTGAACTGGAATTGTTCTGATGAAAGATGCACCACTTTGGTAAAGGTTGTGGGGAAAATTTTATTCTAAACTTGTACGCTTCTCTATATCTTTTCGTTTTGTAGCGAACACTCACCATGTAGTAGATCAGCATCGTTTCTTTTAGATGGTTTTTAATTGGTAAGAATAATTATCTCGTCCGACAAGAAATCCTGTTTTATTTGTTAACAGCCAAGCATCGGGCAACCCTTGAATATTTGTAACATAAACCACAGAATCCTGTAAGAGATGAAGCTATGCCATACATATAAATCTTAGTTTGCCTGTCGGTGCCAAAGTCTACAATACCTATGTTGGATAAGTGTGAGTACACGTCTAAAGTTTTGTACGTAAGTATTGTTGCGCATATATTGTTATAAAATATGGGCGATTGGCTATTTGCAAATAGGTTTTTAAGCTTCCTTTGTTTTGTGTGCTTTTGCTGTAATCTTTCTTATTGCTCGTTTCTCTCACTTGTCGTGCTCTTCGCGCGACGTCCATATTTTTCGCCTATTTCTTTTAAGCGTGGTTCTGGTTGGTTTATCCCATAAAGGCTTCTAACACCAAACGTTCTCTTTCGTTCAATGCTTTAACGCCATAGAGAGTTCTGTTTGGCGATTCTTTTTAAAAGCTCTTCATCTACATTTGTGCTATCATTTCCCGGTAGCAAATCTCATCCATTCCACCACTGTTGTTGTCTGAGAGTGGAGCGTCCATCGAAATATGTAGTCGTGTTACTCTTTGGCTGCATAACCTTTATCTTCCGATATGTTTTATATCTTCTAGATATTCGTTACACTGGGGCGTCTTTCGTGTTCCTTGTTCAAACCTTGTGCAGTGGCTTTTCTTATTTTGACTGTGCATTTGGTCGGTTGAGCACACGAACCATTCTGCTGTTCATGCAAAGCTTGCTAACATAAGCTTTGTCTCTATCCACGAGCGGCATACGAAATAAACTTTAAATCCACGTGTGTCGTCAAACTTTTGGAGCTGCTTTCATTAGCCCTCATATCCCTTCGTTATATAAGGTCTGCAAGGCTTAATCCTTGTGTTGGTATTGCTTTAGCTCACCGAAACAACAAAGCGCAAGTAGCTTTCTACAAGTTGTTCTAGAAAGCATTTTTGTCGCCTTTTGTGACATGCGACGCCAATTCTATTTTCCTCTTCAATGGTAAAGAAGTCACTGTCGTAGCTATTTTCTTTGCAGATATTTATCAAGCATCGAGTCTTCTCGTTGCGTGATGCTGTGTGATATTTTTAATTGTGTTCATCTGCTATTTTCCTAATGGGTGGTTTGTGCAAAATATACATATTTTATTTTATATGACCAAAACTTCTATGTTGTTAGTTTATTGACCTGTTTGTAGATTGATTTTCTATTAAAAATAATCCATTTATCGTAGAAAGATGAGGCAACGAGGAATAAAACGCAAATAATTTAAAGCAAAAATGAAAAGGAGTGGGGACGTGCGATGTTGTTTTTATGAATCAAAAATGCGAAAGAAAAACTCGATATTTTGCCTTCTTTTTAAACAAAGTGTATCATGGTTGAGAAAATAAGAGTATTTTGATGATGTTGTCAGAAAATAGTCTTTTACTGAAGTGGTTTTGACGAAAAATGTGCAAAAGCCCAAGGGTGCTATAGTTTGCGAGAAAGATAAGTCGTTTAGTCTAATAGATAAGGTGATGCACCCCAAAACTGCTCATCTCATTGCAGCATGCCAAACTCTTAGCTTTTAGGGTACCAATGTGTTAGTTTATAGCATGGTGAGAAAATGTTGTTTTAGAAATTTAAAACCTATATGTTTGGGTGTTGAACACTCTAGATAAAAAGTGCCTCTGACCTCCACGTTGACAGCTGTGCAAAATCAACAGCTATTTTTATCTATTTTGATGAAAATGTTATATGTTTTGATACAGAGGTAACCTGTTAAAAGTGACTCTTTATTTCTATGTTATAATCGATACAGATTAGCGTAGTTTCTGTACTACATAACTCGTGTTCCTCATTGAGTGTGGACCACTAGGGTTTTATGAACTTTTAATTATTTCAGTTAAAGTAGCCTGTTGACTTGCGTATAATAAATAGTCATTAGTTGATCTGTGCCAGAACTATTTCTCAGCAATGTCTGCATTAAATTATGCTTTTTAAAGCAGTGAGCTTTCTTATGTCAGCAGTGCTAAGCTTTGCAAGCCGAAATATCAAGATGTTCAAGAAACAGTCGTTATCTCCTAATACGTGAATGTTGTTATAGGACAGAGAGATGATTTCGAAACTCTTTTAGCTTTTCATACTTTGCTAATATCAAGCTGAGTACAGGTTTGTGTTTTCCAGTAGCAAAGTTTTCTCTAATTCAGTGTTACGAGACACGCTAAACTTGCTATTGGTGTTCGTTCTAACAAAAGCTCACCACTAGTTTTAGTGTTATTAGATGTCGCGAAGACTCGGCTTTTGTGCTATTTTAGAATCTTTTAACATAAGCTGTTCCAAAGATGCATTCTTAGAAACATCTCAAACTTGTTATAGATGTAGTATGCGTAGTCTTAATTTGAGTGGGTTTGCACCCGCAGCATCGGTCCCATAATATTTTTCAATGTTCTTGAATCTGTTGTTTGAATCTCTTTCAATTTAGGATTATGCACTAGAGTCCATTCGGCTCTAATTTAATCTCCTCTGCATTAGAATTCAGCAAGCTGTGGATTTTCACTTAGTCCGCGTAGAAGTAACACCTTTATCATTCATAGCGATTAAGTTTGTCTCTAATTTGGGTGAACCTGCATGTGAATAACTGTTGCCAATGGATTGTGGTCAGCTAGCTTTCACTTAATTCAGGTAACGTCCATCTACTTTCTTTATTGATACATCGTGTGATGAAGCTGCAATGTACTCAAGATTTTGTGCCTTTAATAAATGCATCCAGTCATTCCAGATGATAATAATTAGCATAAAAGTCACGTAATCTTCCTCAAGTCCAGTAATCGTCAATAGAGGTTGCCAAGAGGACTATTCTCTACTGTAACCTTAACTAATTGAGAGATTTTTGAAGTCTAACTTACCTGCAAGGTTTTTATTATTTATAATTTAACTTCCGTAACATTACGATAGTATTGCAATTCATCGAGAGAGATTGGGTTTGTCTTGATTCTCTATCTTAATTCTCCTTTATAAAGTATCTTTTCAAAGTTATTTTCACGGTAAATGTCGAGATGTCCATTGTCTTCTCTCCACTAAACCAGGTACATTTTTAGCGACAGCATCAATCAAAAGCTTGATTCTTTTAAGATGTGTTCTTTCGCCTTACTTTCGTCTATTGTAAGCTTTCACCTAAGTCTTTTATTTCTCCACGTTTTGATAGTAATAGCCGAGGCGAACTTTATGATTGTACAGCTTTACCATTGTTTAAAACAAAAGCTAAAAGTTAAGCCGTTTTTGAAGTGTAGTTACAGGTAATGCAATATAATAAGGTGTATCTTGTTCAAAAGAACCTGCTTCTGGCTTGTATGTAAGAACAGGAGAACCCGGACAACTTTATTGTTTAATGTTGCTATTGCTTTGTTTTCCGTCGAATTTAACCTGTAGATTCAAAAGCTTCCAGAGAGAGCCTCTTGGTTAACTAGAAAGCAGGTTACTTGCTTTTACATTAGAAAGACCTGTGAATTTAAATTTAAAGCAATCCACCTAAATTATACGCCCTTAAAGTTGTCTTCGGGCTTGAATGAAGTGCCACAGATTTGTTTGCTTGTGGGTCGAAAGTGTTGGCTATCAACTTGTTTGTTTGAGTGTATATTTCATACAGCTTCTGTGGTTGATTTGTGTGAATTTTTCCTGTTTGTTGGTAAGGATATATGGCATAACAGCAGGTTTATTATCCTCTGCTTTACCAAAAGAAACGCGCTACGTTACCATTCTTAGAGGTTTTTAAAGGGCTTTGTTTCTCCTTCGGGGAGTTCAGCATAACCAATACCAACTGCATCAGCTTGCTTTCCAAATCACGCTATTACCATCAGTAGCAAGGGCTGTTCTTATACTATGTCCGTCTTTACTAAAGAAATGAAAGGTCTACAGAATTTCACTTTGCGTGTTTTTGTTCGAAAAACTCCATAGTCGTTAGCGCAAGAAGTGGCGCAAATGCCATGCATCCGCATAATAAAAAGATATTATTTTTCTTCATTTATATCTATTCTTTATAAGTTCTTATAATTTAATTACTCAATTAAAATGGAGTATCCTCATCACTTGCATCATCAATAATCACAGGGTCATCAGTGCTGAGAATGAATCCTTCGTGAGAATCTGCACCTGTACTATTCACCATAAAAATGTGTTTCTATATCAGTTTAACCATTGATGTGTCTGGTTTTATGTACTCTCATAACCTTTTAGTGTTACTTTGATAATAAATACTATAAATTTTGCTCGCTTATATGATTTGTTTAAAACCTTTTTGATAAAAGATATCTCATCTTAACTATGAGTTTATTATGTCCTATATATAAGCTACAAAATCAAAAATCAGATTTTTAATTTATGCCAATTTTTACCTTTCTTTTTATTTGAATAGATTATTACTATCTGTAATTTTTATCAGGATTGCAAAAATTATTGTATTTCTATTAAATAGCAGTTTAACTGAATGAAAATTCTATTTGTTTTATTCTTAACGTCAAAATTAGATATATGAAAAACATTTTCCATTAAAAATCTATCATGTTGTTTATTTATAACAATAAAGGTTGCAGTCTTGTTTGTGGTAGATGAGGGGAGAAAGGGCAGAGATATTAAACCTGAATAGACTAAAAGAAAAAAGAGAGAGATGAGCAAAACTCACCCTCTTTTATGATTGTATTATAGGTAAAAAGTTGTTCTTATGTTTTACTATTTTACCTAAATAGTTAAATATTATAAACCACTTATTAAGGTTTTATCTGAATAACAAAATAGTCTTTCTTTCCAGTAGGCCACATACCTTTTATATAAAACACAGGGTCTTTAGCCGTGAAGCATTCTTCACAGCCGTTTGAAGGTCCTTTAAACTCTTCATAGGAATGTCGTTTTACATCTAAAATAATGAGTCCCTTGTTAATACCAGAAACTTGTTTTAAGGCACCATTATTCACCTTAATAACCTCAAGACGCACAGCTAATTTTAAGGTCATCTTTTTGCTTTTGAGTTACAGAACGGAAGTTTCCACCTAATACATCTAGGTCGGCAGACTTCACAACGTCAGTGTTTCCTTGTGCATTCTTTAAAGTAACCGTTTTTGTTTCGCGCACTTTTTTGCGTAAATAAGATATAGACAACTTATCACCAGGACGTTTTGTAGCCATCAATTCTTGAAGTTCCGACATCTTAGACACTTTCTTTCCATCTATAGCCACTATTACATCACCTTCTTTAAGACCAGCTGCTGAGCCTGCACTGTTATCTTCTACCTTTGCAACATATATGCCATCGTTCGTTCCAAGGTCAATTTCTTTGCCGTCTTCTTTCTGTTTATCAGCATAATCAATTACGTTTTGTCCCATAATACCTAAGACAGCACGTTGCACTGTTCCAAACTTTTTAAGGTCGTCTACCACCTTTGTCATAATAGTTGTTGGTATGGCGAAACCATAACCACTATAGAACCCGTTTGCGAATACAACATTGCGTTAGATACCTACAAGTTCTCCACGTGTATTTACTAATGCACCACCAGAATTTCCACGGTTAATAGCTGCGTCGGTTTGCATCAAATGATTCCACACCATTTGCTCCCAAAGAGCGTGCTTTAGCACTAACAGTACCCGCAGTTACAGTATTATTGAGGTTGAAAAGGGTTTCCAACAGCAAGTACCCATTCGCCAACTTTGAGGTTATCGGGTTTCCTATTGTGTATAGCGGGTAAGTTTTTACCTTCTAGTTTTAATGAGAGCTAAGTCGGAAGTCTTATCTGTTCCAATAATACGAGCAGAATATTCACTATTATCATTTAGTGTAACGGTGAGTTGGTCGGCACCTTCTACAACGTGATTGTTAGTAACAATATATCCATCAGACGAAATAATAACACCGCTTCCGCAGCTTCACGCTTGGGAGTTTTGTACCTTTCGTTTCTGAGTTCCTTCTTGTTGTCCTTGTGGATTACCAAAAGAATCCAAATGGATCGCTAAAAGAAATCAGAAAAGGATCTGATGGAGCATCAATCAATTGAGTCTTAGAATTCTGTACATATTTAATATATACTACCGCAGGCAGAGCTTTATCGGCTGCATAAGTGAGGTCTACAGGTTGTCCCACAGCAACAGATGCGAGGCGTTGTAGCATAAGCTTTTGTAAAAAAGCACTACCTAAAACAATAGAACCAGCGCATAAGGCTTGGCATAAAAACATAGAATAGTTTTTCATTTCTTTGTATATTTATAGTTTATATATTTGAGTTTTTGATTGAAAAAGGTAAACATGTGATAGATGTTATCTCTTCGATTTGTTGCAAATATATAGGTGATGGGCGTAAAATAGATAAAATATGCTCGTTTGTTCTTTCAATTTTAACAGTTGCAATAGTTAGCTTAACAGCTATTAAACGCTTATGGGTTGTTTTTACATTCGTTGATATGTGCATAAACTCCTCAAAGGTATAAATATTATTGATGGGCTTTTTGATTCCTATTCGTGTATAATAAAATAATGTGTATTTATGCTTTAATAATCCTCAATTTAGCTTTTTACTTGTATTTAACTCGTTAAAAAGCATTTGTTTTCTCAATAAAAAGACGTATCTTTGCAAAGATACAGGAGGCAAAACTTTGTTGTAAGTGTTTATAACTCAGTTTTTGTCTTTCATAAAGATGTATAAATAGAATATGTTGTAAGATATACCATTTAAAAAGGTGTTTCTTTAATGCAATAAAATAAAGAAACGATGTTCTGGTTCTGTCGTTGGCCTCTAAAGGAGGCGAAAGGAAAGTCCGGACAGCGTGGTGTTCCGCTTCTGAAAGTAGAAGTCGTTGGTAACAGTGAGGTTTGGTAGAAGAAAAAGAACCGCCATTGTATGATGGTAGGGTGAGAAGGTGGTGTAAGAGACCACCAGTTACACGGGTGATCGTTAAGCTGTACCGTCCGGAAGCTGCAGAGTTCATGTAAAACCATCGTTAGAGAGTTGCCCGCTCAAACGTAAGTGCGATGGAGGGTAGAATGCTTGAGTTGCAAAGCAATTTGTAATCTAGATAAATGACAGATGCCTGTGTTTGGTAACATAGCACATGGAACAGAATCCGGCTTATAAGAACACTGCTTCTTTTCGTTTATTATAAAGAATAAAGTTAAATATTGTAGTTATAAGAAAGATTGTGAGCAATAAATTAAATCTTATAAAACAGTTTCTTACAGTAGACATTTGGAACATTTGTGCATCAGCAGATGTTTCAACATGGCGTTACTATGTTTATAAGTTAATAAAAACTCTTTATTTATCTATTCGCTTCTTTACAACAAAGCGAATTATCGACTATGCTTCTGCATTAACTTATAGCACGTTGCTTTGCTATTGTACCTATTAGCGCCGTAGTGTTTGCTATTGCGCGTGGATTTGGTTATTCTGTTTACATTGAAACATGGTTTGAGAGTGTATTAAATAGGTCAACCTCAGGTGGCGAGACACCATCATTGGTTTTTGTAAACTCTTATTTAGTACACACAAAAAGCGGGGTGTTTTTAGGCGTTGGTTTAGTTTTTATGCTTTATACCATTATCATGTTAACTCGAAAAGCAGAGCAAACATTTAATGATATATGGAATGTAAGCGATAGAAACATTATTCGCACCTTTATCGATTATGTGGCAATGTTCTTTATCATTCCTATTCTCATTGTATTAACATCAGGTTTATCCATATATCTTGCTGCAATGAGCCATGAAACCTCTCAATATATGTTGTTAGGAACAATGGTAAAGTGTTATTATCTTTGCTTCCGTTTGTTATTATGTCGGTTGTATTTTATCTTATTTTACATCTTTATGCCTAATACAAATGTAAAAATAAGTTCTACTATCTTGCCTGGAATCTTCTCAGGAATAGCTATGCAACTGCTACAATTTGTTTATATCAACAGTCAAAATCTTCCTTTCGAGTTATAATGCCATATATGGTTTCGTTTGCAGCACTACCACTTTTTCATGCTTTTGGTTGCAACTTTCGTGGACTATTTGTTTTGTTTGGTGCAGAATTATGTTACACTCATCAAAACTTAGAACGAATAGATTTAAACACCAATGTGAATGAAGTGAGCCACAGATATAAAATGTTTTTATGCACATGTGTTGTTGAATAAAAATATGTAAACGCTTTGAGGTTGGTGCTAATCCTACAGCAAAGGGTTAAAAGTTAGAGTTTGGACTCTCAATAAGAGTGGTTCAAAGCTTATTAGACAAACTTGTTGAGGGCTCGATTATGAGTAAAAGCATCTTAGTTCAAGGACAATCAGACCCCATTTGTTTTTGCCTATATAAATCTCCAGAAAATATATCTGTTGGTATGATGGTTGACCGATTAGAAGCATACGGACGGTGTCATTTTAGCTTTAAACCTAAAAACATTCTTTCGTGTTAAACGAGGAATGGAAGAAATATTGTGCGTTACGAAAAACTATTTAGACGATTTAAGACATTTATCGGTGGTTAATTTATGCACAAACCAAGACAATTGCTTTTTGCAAAACACACATTTCTTATCAAAGAAAACACCTCTTTAAAGGAGACAAAGAGCAAATAAACAGTAAAGTAGAAGAGTGATACAAGAAAGGTTATACTAACAGAATTAAAAGAATAGAACACCTGAATAATTATGCCATTTTCTGTTATCATGTCGGTTTATAAGAATGATAATCCTGAGACAATTGCGTACGGCTTTACATTCAATCATTAACCAAACACTACCTCCAAAACGAAATAGTTGTGGTGGTAGATGGTGCTATTCCGCCTCACTTGATAATGTTTTTAAAAAGATATTTCGCAAGGTATGCTCATTTACAGGTGCATTATGAGCCTGCAAACAAGGTTAGGAGCCGCTTTAAACATAGCTGTGAGCAAAGCAAAGTACGATTATCTTGCTCGTATGGATAGCGATGACATTTCACATCACAACGTTTTTGAGTGGCAGATGCGTGTTTTCGAGGAAGATAAAGACGTGAGTGTGGTAGGTGGAATGATAACAGAATTTGTGGAAGAACCTAATATATTGTTGCAAAACGCTTCCGTTGCTCAATAACGATACTACGGCGTTTAATGCGTTCGCGTTGTGCAATGAATCATGTCAACAGTTATCATGAAAAAGATGCGCTTTTAAAGGCGGGTTCTTATGATAAAAGGTTTCTACAAAGACTATTATTTGTGGGGACGTATATGATATTAGTAGAGTTGTGCCTTTAAAAATGTGCCTACAAGTGGTTATGTCTGTCGTTCTGAGTTACGAGCGGTTGCACGTCGTGGAGGCTTAACATGTATAAAGATGTGTTAGGTTTAAACACATGGTTTATAAACATAATCTTAGTTTCATTACCTCGTTTACTCCTCAACTTATTTGTGCGAGGCATCGTTCAGCTTCTTTTACCTAATGCGTTACGAACCTTTGTTTATACAAAGTTCGTTTCGTAAACAATAAATCGTTTAACATTTAATTTTTACACTTAAAGAATTATGTTCAATAGCAGAAAAACAATTCTTAGAACTTTATAAAATGGGCGTGTGGAATACGACCATTTCTGTAGAATATTTAAGAGTTGATTGAAACATATTTCTGAATTGTCAACGATACAAACCATGAATGGAATTATTACCCATTCTGTGAGGTAAAATGCCGTCCGATTTGCGTCCACAGCATCTATTTATTTTAATATGTTGGCTCAAACACAACATATTATAGCCGAAAATAAAAAGATGAACGAAGTGTTTCGCGAATTATATCGTAAGTGTGAAGGCTTGACACAAGTGTTTTTGCTAAAAGGACAAAGCGTTGCTCAATATTATCCCGACCCTTTATTGAGAACTTCCGGGAGATATTGATTTGTTTTCCCTAATAAAGACCATTATGAAAAGGCTAAAACACAACTTTATTCTGCGTTAAATGGGTGATACGCGAAAACGTGAATAGAAAACATGCACATTTTATGTGTAAAAACATATTGGTGGAGTGCATGGAAGCATACATGGAGCTATCAATGTAAAGAGTTCTAAATATGCACGCAAGCATGGGTGAGACAATTGTTTCTTAACCCAGCAACCTTTAAAGGCGAGATGGCGGGTGATGAATGTTATTTCCGTCGCCCAATTTCGATACACTTTTTATTTTTATTCACCGTTCGACACTATTTTTCGAGTGCTGTTGGCTTACGACAAATAACCGATTGGATGTTATATTATAACGCACAAAAACATAATATCAATGAAAAAGAAATTGTTGAACGACTTACATAAATTAGGTTTAACAAAGGTGTGGAGTGTGTTTAGCTTTCAATGGTTGTAAACCATTTGGGTTGTCCTAAAAGCATTATACCTTTATGTAATGAAAAGAGAGTATAGTAAAGAGGCTGCCACCGTGTTGCGCTCTTTTATTTTAGAACTCTGGAAACTTTGGTTATTACGACAAAAGAGCTCAAACTAATTCTAAAAATAAAAATCATTCAGAAAGATGGTTGCGCTTAATGGGCATCTTAAAATGCAGATAAGAAACTTTAAAAATGTTTCCTCAAGAGTCTGTTTTTAATCTTCCTGCTTTCTTTAAAGATGGATTTGAACGATTTTGAAGGTTTAAATAAGCATAAATAAAATAGTTATTAGAACAATATATAGCTTAAAAATAAACGAAAAATATAGTAATACATTCTAACAACATAATAGATATGGAACAAGTTAGTTTAAAAATGTGGATCGAGAACAGTACTTTTACCTTTCTATATGCTCTTTTTATTTTAGTGGTACGTATACACCCTTTTGATGGTAAAAAGTGGCATTACGAAAAGAATATTGTTGATAAACCAAACCATGAAAATTACAAGTAAGACCTGTTCCTGTACTTGGTGGACTTGCAGTTTACTGGGGAATTGTTATTGGAGCAGGCTTAACAAGCGTTATTTTTCATACCGATGTACTCTTTACATCTGTGGTTTGCACTCACCGTTATGAGTGCATGGGAGCACTAGACGATACCTTGGGCATTAGTGCTATTAAGCGATTGATTTTTGAAATCATGGTTGTAGCATTGTTGTGTATATGGATACGGTGAATTTGAACCATTTTCACGGACTATTTGGTATAGATGACTACCCGTACCTATCTCTTCCGCTTTGTACAGTTGCTTGTGTAGCATTATCAATGCAGTAAATATGATTGATGGGGTAGATGGTTTATCGTCGGGGTTTTGTATTATGGCTTGTTTTTCATTTGGTTTTTTGTTTTTACAAGCTCGCGATTATCAAATGGTAGTTATGGCCATAGTTAGGTTTAAGGCTCAGTGTTCCCTTTTTCTTTCTGTAATGTCTTTTGGTGCAAAATCGAAAATGTTTATAGGCGATAGTGGAACCATGATGATAGGAACCCTTATGTTTCATTTTGTTTACACGCTATTGACAACACCTCTTTAGTGGCTTTAAGGTTGCCAAGGTAGGAGTTATTGCTTTTTGTTTTAGCCGCTTTATCGGTTCCTGTATTCGATACACTGCGTGTTATGATGGGTAGAATATTAAAGAAAAAGCCCTTTCGAGTCGGACAGAAGCCATTTGCATCATTTGATTCTTAGAGGTGGGATTTTTCGTGTATGAGGCACTAATTATGGTTCTTGGTATTAACGGTCTCACTGTCTTTATTTGGTTCATTACATATCTACTTGGTGGAAGTGTTACAAGCCAGTTTATCGTTGTTTTTGTGTAGGAAGTTTTTAACACAGTGGGCATTTATTATATTGTGAGAGCAATGAACCATCGTCGCAAACTCTATAAAAGCACTTTTTGTGGTTAGCACGCCATATGCCACGTGAAGTGGGTAAATTTTTCTTACCATGCGAGCTTTGGTAGATAAATATTAAAGGTATATATACATTTACGAAACGATAAAGGAGAAAAGCCATGCGTTTTTCTCGCTATACTGCTACTCTACTTTACAAGTAAAACAAATAGTTGGAAAATAAAAAGTTTTGAGTTGTTTCTTACATTAAAACCTGTAAAAATGTGCTTTTATTGATTTTTCAGTGCAATAGCTTGTGTTTTTGTTGTGCTAATATATAAAGCTAATAAGACCTAAAACACCGTGTTTTGCATGCCAAAACATAAAGCTGTAGCATACTAAAGATAGGTGTTTTGCACCTTAAAAGCTTGATTTTTGTGTTTTATTATTTGTATTTTTAGAAATGTAAAACCTGTGTTTAGATTTTATTATGCCTAGTAGCTTTTAAAGGGGTGTTTGTTTGAGTGTTATTCTACTATAAAAAGCTTAGCTTTCTCTAAAAATAGAAGAACTAAATCGTCAACAAAATGCTCACAAAATTCTCTTGTATTAAGTGTTATGTTCTTTTTCATGGCAGTTAGTAGAATAGGTGAAAGAATATACGAGATCTGAAAAACAGTAGCCAAATGTTTCACTAATACAAGTGCCTCTCTCTATATCTTTATTTTTACACTCGTGTTTATTATTTGTTATTGTTTTAGGTTTGGAAAAAGAAGCATGTAATAGCAGAGTAATAAAAGAGTAGGTGGATAAATAAACAAAAATAAAAATGCAATAAGCTTTTATTGCCTATCGCATTTTATAACACTAGAATGTTTGCATTTATTGCTATAAATACATTCTTGTAAATGGTATAAATATAGCCTGATGCACTGTTATTATTATTTGCCTGAAAGAGGAGAAGCCTCTGTGTAGCTTCTTGAACCTAATTCTTTATCTAACATATCACACCATAACCATTGTCTTTTTATCATGTGCAGATTATCAAGAATTGTTTGAACACTCTTCTTCTTCAACTTGCTCGTCTATAAACCATTGCAACATACTTTGAGTGAGCATAGTCGTTTCTTTAGAAGTTAAAAGCAAAGGTTGTTGTATCATCTCTGTTACGGCTTGTTCGTGTTGTAATGTATCTTCAAAAATAGCCTGAAGAGAGTTCCATTCAGTAGGTACACTATCAATAGGTTTAAGGTTTTACTTTTTCCATTGCGAGAGATAACATAGTTAAATAAAATCTTTGCATGGTCTTGTTCTTCTTCTAAAGTTGAACCTCAAACCATTTGCCCATACCGGTTGACCAATAGAGTGGCAGTGTGCAGCCATGAGACAAATATCAAATCAGCCGACCACATTTCGGCATTTGTTGCGCATTTAATGCGTCTTCAACGGTTTTCTTTAACATAACTTTTTGTGTTTATTTTTGTTGTTTATATATATATATATGCTTTATAATGATAGCGGTGCATGTTCTTTTTATCCACCTCTTGTAGCTTATTGCGCATTGTTTGGTTTGCTATTGTTGCGCTTATAATGCTTGTGTTTATAAGGTTTCTTTCGTCGGTCGAACCCTTATGCGCTGCGTTTGCTTGTGCTACGCTTTCCGTGGTGCTTTCCTTTGCTATACGAGCAGGGTTGTTTCTTTCTGTTATCTTTTGTCTTTTCACTACATAAGCAGGACCTTCTCCCATTTCATGGGGTGAGGGTTGTTTTTCAATCTCTTTTTCTAGAAACGTTCTATCTGAAGAGTAGAAAACATATCTTTTTCGTTTACTAACGTAATAGCTTCTCCGTCACACGGTCGGCACGTGCTGTTCTTCCTATTCTGTGAGATGTAATCTTCAACATCAGTCGGCACATCATAGTTAATAACAAGCGAAATATCGTCTATATCTATACCACGAGAAACGATATCGGTAGCTATCAATACATCTGTTTTACCCGACAGAAGTACAAACATAACCTCATCTCTTTCGGCGAGAGGTCAGATGCCATAGCACCACAGTTGATTTGTGTTTTAACCAACGCACGGTGAAGCTCTTTCACCTTATCTTTTTACCAGAAAAGATAATTACTCGTTGCAAGCTTGATTAAAGAGTTTGTTACAATGCCATTTTTGCGATTCGTAACAGATAAACGCCGATTGCTAATTTTTCGGGCAGGTTTGCTTACAGCTAATTTTATAATCTCGGGAGTTTTAAGTAGCGTGTTAGCAGGTTTTCTCAATCTTAGGAGGCATTGTTGCAGAGAACATAATGTGTTTGACAAGAAGCTGGAAGATGCTTTGCTAGTGGTTGTAATGTCTTCATAAAAGCCATGTCGAGCATTCTATCTGCCTCATCAAGAATAAAAGATGAAAACGCCACTCATATCTATATTTCTAATGAAGGTTGTAGAAATAAGACGTCCGGGAGTAGCTATAACGACATCTGCACTAACTTTAACGATTTAAATTCTTGGTTATATCGGTTTCCTCATTACCTCCATACACTGCAACGCTACTCGCTGAATTTAAATAGTGAGCTGAAACCTTAGCATTGCTTGGTCTATTTTGTTGAGCCAATTCTCTTGTTGGCGATTCGTGATAGATGCAGTTAATCTTATCTTTTTGGAAAGTTGCCTTCATCTATTAAGAAAAGCATAGGTAAGAGGTAAGCAGCTGTCTTTCCTGTTCCTGTTTGTGCCACTCCTAACACGTCTTTTCTTTGCAATATAGCAGGAATACATGCTTCTTGAATGGGTGTACATTCGTCGAAAACGCATATCGTAGGGGAGCATCTAATATATTATCGGTTAAGTTTAAAATCTTCAAAAACATGTGAATATCCTTGTTTTGTGGCAGAACGATGATGAAATGCCTATATATAAATAATGTGTAAAAAGTTGGTTGGGTGCTTTTTCTGCAACAGAAATATGCCACGATGGCAAATATGATATTGGAATCAAGCAGCAATCATTGGCGGCGTGTTAGCGTTTATAGCGAGAGACTTAGCCGATACTGTTTGAAGCATAATCTACGAAACTAAGTGCAAGACCTATGCCTAAGTAAAGCCCATACCACCTTTTTCGCTTTCGAGCAGATGAGATATAACCAATAGTGGTTCAGATAAATGAGAGCTAAAAGAGAGTGGCTATTCTTTTATAATACTCTACCTGATGTGCACAACATTACTACTTCCGCGGTCTGTTGTTTAGAAATATAATCTTTCAACTCGGCACTTGTAAAAGGTTTCTTGCTGTCCTTTTGAATAAACAAGGTCGGTCGGTTCCATCATAATAACCGTGTCTTTTTGCGTACCTGTGGTGATTTGTTCCTTTAATCCTTCCCAGTTTTCTAATCTTCCAATTAGATGCGATCCACTTATATTTTTGTTTCCGATATCGTATCATATTGTATTTCGCTTGCTGTCATGTGGCTTATCAACTTCTTATTGTTAAACTTGTCGAGCGAAAAACCATATCCACGTTGTATTGTTGTCGTAATGTTGAGATGTACTATCCCGCTTTGTTTACATTCAACATTCATCCTACTGAAAGTGTTCTTTGTTTTTGTTCTTATAAAGGGCTTCAAAGTTCTGACGTATCCACTGTTCCATGAGGAATAACATTGGAACTTAAATAATAAGAAAGTGCAGATATAAGAACCCACGAAATCATATAAGGACGCGTTAAAGCAGCAAAAACGCACAGCGGCAAGGGTTGAGATGATTTCGAGAGTTGCTTGCAAGCTTAGAGTGAAAAAGATTACGGCAATAAAAACAAACAATGAGGCTAAAGGTTGGCAAAATAAGGCACAAAGTTTGCGTAATAATCAAATACAATAGCCTATGGTGTGCGTGATATTGTGCAAAGCGAGCCAAATTCTCATTCACATCAGAAACACTATTGCAATAGATATAATGAGCAAAAATAGAATAGAGATAGGTACCAATAAACTTCTTAATGATGTGCCAATCTAAACGTTTTTGCTATATATCTGTTAGGTGCTAAAAATACAGAAAGAAACCCAAAGTTTTCTTTGTAAAAACAAAGCTCTACGCAGATAAGACTTTGACACTTTGTTCTTATCTTTTGTAGTTTTATTTGTTTGTGTTATGTTGTTACATGCAACTTTATTTCTGTATAATCTATCGTACATAATCTTCTGCCTAATTTCTCAGTCACACTATTTTTCCATGCGTTCAAAATCCTTGTATAATGTGTTTTCTTGCATCTTTTACGAGTCGAAGATAGAAAGAAAGATTATGAATACTACCTATTTGCATTTGCTAAAAAGCTCTTGTGCTTTTATATAAATGGTGAAGGTATGCTTTGGTATAGAATAAAGGTCTGTTTTCGCAACCATCTATGTCTATAGGGCTAAAATCCTTCTCCATTTCTTATTACATATTCATTGTGCCTTCATGAGTAAAGAGCATAGCGTTCTTCCATTACGAGTTGGCATCACACGGTCGAACATATCAACGCCACGAGCTATGCCTTCGAGAATGTTTTTGAGGGGTTCCTACACCCGGTAAATATCGTGGTTTTATCGGTTGGAAGAATGTCGTTAACGGTTTCAATCATCTCATACATCACCTCAGTAGGTTCTCCAACAACAAGTCCACCAGATAGCATTTCCGTCTGCATCTTTATCAGCTATGAACTTAGCGGCTTCTCTTCTTAAGTCTTTATAAGTGCATCCTTGCACAATAGGGAAAAAGACTTTGATGAAATAACCGTATAGCGGTTGTGTGTTTCGAGATAAGCGTTTCAAACATCTATCTAACCAACGTTGAGTCATCAATAAACTATTCTTTTGCATTGATGGTCGCTCTTTCCCGGCGGACATTCATCGAATGCCATGATATCTGCTCAATAACTCGTTGAGTGTCCATAACATTCTCTGGGTGAAGAAGTGTTTGAGAGCCATCTATGTGTGAACAGAAACTCACAACCCTCTTCTTTTAACTTTCTAATGCCCGTTAATGAGGAACACTTGAAAGCCTCGCTATCGGTTAATATGGGACGTTCCCAACCATTAAAGCTTATGTGCAATCCACCTGCAGATTAGTAGTACATCGAGACCCGGACGGAGGTATAAATGATATGTATTGCCTAATATTATTTTGCGCGTTTATTTGGTTTTTAAGTTCTGTTTTGATGAACTCCTTTCACACACTGGCACATGTTCCTACGGGCATAAAGATAGAGTGTTTCTATTTGTCCGTGGTCGGTTGTTATGAGTCCAGCACGTGCATTTTGAGTTTGTATCAGTTGATTGTAATTGAGACTTTTCATGATGCTTTTTCTTCCTTATTATCTTCGTTAAATGTAAATGATATAGCATCATCTACCTTTTCAGTTTGTAAGTGCAAAGGCTAAACATCTTGCACATTTTTCTACATAATGAAAGGTTAAACCTTTAAGATACATTGCCGGGTATTTCTTCAATATCTTTCTTATTATCTTTACAAAGCATAATATCTGTGATGCCAGCACGCTTTGCTGCAGGTATTTTCTCTTTAATTCACCCACAGGAAGCACTTTTCCACGAAGCGTTATCTCACCTGTCATCACTATATTCTTACGCACTTTGCGTTGAGTTAATGCCGATGCAATGCTTCGTTGCAATGGTTGTACCTGCCGATGGACCATCTTTTGGAGTTGCACCTTCTGGTACAGATGTGAATATTCCACTGTTCGAATATTCGATAATCCGCACTTTTCAATGTCATCAGTATGTGCTTTTATGTATTCAAGAGCAATGACTGCACTCTCTTTCATCACATCTCCAAGATTTCCTGTGGTGTTAATTTGCCCGGTTTTACCTTTACTTAAAGAGACGTTTCAATGTAAAGTATTTCACCGTCGACGCTTGTCCATGCCTAAGCCAGTAACTACACCAGCATACTGATTTCCTTGGTAGATGATCGCGACTAAAGATAGGCTTTCTAATAATGTTTCTAATTGGTTTGGCGTTTATTTTCTCGTAAGAATTTCGCCTTCTTTAGCTTATAGTAAGCAACAACTTTCGTGAGAGCTTTGTTTGTTGCTTCTCTAATTGACGCACACCGCTTTCTCTTGTGCTAGTTTTCTATTAACTTTACAAGCGCAGCATTTGTGAAACTAATTTTCAGAGGCTCTTTTGCTCTAAACCTGTTTCTTTAAGTGTTTTGGAGACAAGATGCCTTTTAGTAATCTCTACTTTCTCTTCTGTTATGTAACCACTCAGCCTCTATTAGTTCCATACGGTCTAACAATGGGCGTGAATAACTGATATCGTTAGCTGCTTGCGATAAATAATACCTTAGAAAGGTCGTAATCTACATCTAAAAGTTATCGTGGCGTTGTTTTCGTTCAGGGGTCTAACACTTCAAGAAGTGCAGATGAGGGTCGTATGATGTGAATCGACCCACTTTATCTATTTCGTCTAAAAAATAAATACAGGGTTTTGAAGAGCCAGCTTTTTGTAGACTCTTAATAATTCTACCAGGCATTGACCAATATATGTACGACGATGACCTCAATCTCCCGATTCATCGTGAACACCTCTAATGAAACACGAATATATTTTGATTCATTGAGGCAGCAATGCTTCGTCCTAAACTTGTTTTACCTACTCGCGGGAGTCCATAAAGACAAATGATTGGCGACTTTTAATCCTCTTAATACCAGAACAGCTAAGTGTTCTAAAAATGCGTTCCTTCACTTTTTCCATGCCATAATGGTCTTGGTCGAGTGCTTTTGGCACGTTTAAAACTATCGTCCGTAGTATGTTCGTTCCAAAGGTGAAACAAAGCTGTCGAAGATAGTTTTATTTGAATGCTATATTCAGGACTTTGTGGGTTGTATAAGTCGAGTTTTCAAGCTCTCTATTAAATATTTCAACCGTTTCTTCTGTCCATTTCTTGTTTTGAGCTTTTTGCTTTTAGGGTACCTTTTGTTCAGGAGAACCCTCGCCATTACTAGCTCGACCAATAGATCTTTTATTTTGTTGTTGTAAAAATACTCTTTTTGTTGTTCGTCTAACTCTTCTCTTGTTTTTGAACGTATTTCATGTATCAATTCCAAACTTTTGCATTTCTTTGTACAACACCTGAAGAGTTAAAAACTTGCGCTTCTTTTATTGAGTTTGAAGAGGCAGAAAACTTGTCATCTACGCTGAAGGAATTAGAACAAATGTGGTTTAGCGTAACAATATCGTTAGAAATGTTGTTTTAAAACAAAGCGCTCTCATCAGGAAGTTCCTCGTTACGAAGCAATATAATCGTTTGTTTGTTTGCGAAGGTCTGCTATACGATGGTAAACTCTTCGTCGGTTTCGCTCGGAAATTCCTCTTTTTGAGATGCTTCTCAATGCCTTTAAAGAGGCTTTGTTTTAGTTAATTGCTCAAGAACAACGACTAAGCCTTGAACAATGCTGTTACATTGCGTCCAGGACCAGGCATATCTAACACACGAACAAGCTTTGCATATACACCATATTTGTATAAATTGCTTTGTTTGGGCTTTTCTTCGTTAACATCTATCTGACAAAGATAGCAAAATGCTGATTATCTTTCTCTGCCAACTTGTTTTATCAAGTTTAGACTTTTCTTTTCTTCAATTAAAATGGGTGTCAAAAACACCTGGAAAAAGCATCAACGGGTTTCGGTTGCAAGAACAGGCAATTCACCTCAATGTTTTGTCTCGAAAAGTGTGAAACATCGCCGTCGTGATGAGCTATCATTTGAATTGAAGTATTTGGTCTATTATTCATATTTCTGATTTTTAAGCGAACAAAGAGTACAAATAAATATTGATCTTATTAAATAGGTGTTTTGAAAACTTGATTGAGACGGTTTTTATGTTTTCATAAGATAATTAAAACGATGTGTTTCTTTGTAGAAAGAAAATAACGTGTTTGTAAACAAAGAAAAAGCCATGCAGAGAAAAGGTTGAAAAAGAAACAAAAGATGTTTTTCACTTTTAAGCAATTTACGAGGTAGAAACAAAACGACAACCAGACAGGTGGGTAGCAGATGGTGCATTGGGTACGCGCTGCATGGGCAACAGGTGGAAAACGCATATGAGACATAGGAACTGGGTGCGGGTTTAGTGCTATGATGATGGCACAACGTTTTAAGCAAGCGTTGATGAGATGCCATAGACCTTAACATCGACGCTGATAAAGCAGCATGTGAAAATGTAACAAATAGTGTTTTGCCTCTAACATTCGGGTGTTTTTGTGTTGATTTTCAAACGTTTTATGCACAACAAACACAAAACAAAACCGTTCTTTACGATGCCATTGTAAGCAATCCACCTTTTTGAACACTCTTTAAAGAACCCTTTGCAAGCACAGCTACAAGCCAGACACACACAGAACTGCCTTATACGAACAATTGTGTGTAGGGGGTTTCGTTGTTATTAGCTCCGCAAAGAGCATTTAGTCCCATTCTTCCTACCGATTGTTTTAGGGGCGTTTGAAGAAGCAAACAAGGTGTCGTTGCATTTAGTGAAAAGATGTTGCCATTAAAACCACAGAGAACAAAAACGCCCATGGCATTTATTAGCTTTTCCAGAAACAAGCTAATGGGGTTTGCGAACAAAGAAAGAGCTGTTAGCAGATAAGTTTAACGGACGTTCGGGGTGGTATGAAGAACTTACAAAAGATTTTTGATTTATAGGTGTTTTACTGTTTCTTATGTGTTGTTGGTAGATAAGTAAACTTTTATTATTAAGGGATTATAAAAGCAAAATAGCGGCTGTTGAATGTTGATAGCTTTAGAGATAACAGAATGGTGTAAATAATGCTTTTTGTTTCTTTTATTCTTAGAAACAACGATAAATACGTTAATACAAAAGAATGGTGTTTTATAGGGGAGTTGTTGATAAGAAAAGAGACAGATGAAATAAATGGACTTGTTTTACGAAAAATCGACTCTTTTTGCGAGTGTTTTGTTACATTTTATTTCTGAAAATAGATAGCTAAGAGTTTACACTGTTTTTAGTGTGAAAAGGTGAAGCCTTTTTGCGCTTTTAACGTGTGAATGCTAAAACATATGGGTTTTAATTTGTAAAACAACACCATTATGCAATAGTTGAGCTGTTGGCCCTATAAAAAGCTAAAGGTTTTAGCACTGCTAATAGCGTGTTTTTGTGGTGTAAAGTCTTGTGTTTTAGCACGTAATAGCTTATATTGCACGCTAAACTCTAGCTATACAATGATTTCAATAAATAAAGGGTTTTATTAGCTATTCAACAAAAATATAAAATACGCTTTACTTTTTGTACTGTGGTTTGTTTTGTTTAAAAAGTGGGCAGCAGTTTTTCGGTAATGTTTTCTTCTATATCTTTTAGTAGATAAATTATAAATTAAGCTTTCGCTGAATTTTCTTATATGGCTTTTAAAGTTTTCCGAGTTTTGTTTGGTAAAATCTTTTCGCATATTCGTTATTTCCTCAAACTAATTCGGTTGCAACTGTTTGCAATGCGATGGGTTTTCTTAAACTTCACTCTGCATATTAACCACTATGTTTATTCCACTTTCTTTTAACTCAAATATATATCTTCTCCGCGTCATCACAGGGGTCGCCATCGTAGTGAATAACACCAGGGTTTACTTCGATGCACATAAAGCTACCCCTAAACGATTTAATTTTAGAGTTTCTGTCAGGCGTTTTGTTAAACATTTCGATGCTAATTTGAGGGTGCATCGAGGCGCATCAGGCTCCATAATAATAATGTCCATCATTCCATCGCTCATAGATGCTTGTGGTGCAATATAGGCATTGTTTCCGTATTGAGAAGCATTGGCACACGAAATGAGAAAAGCTTTCATTTTAATCACTCCGTGTTCATCTTTTATTTCGTAAGTTTCTAGGCTCGATAAGAATGGTCCCACTGTATATATATTCTCTGCGTAGTAATCGATTCCTCGCTTGCCACATTCGGCAAACTTCTTGCTGATAAAGCATCAAAACCCATTCCGCAAGTACAAAAAAATGGATAATCGTTTATAATTCCATAGTCGAGCGCGTTAATCTGACAATCGTTTATCACCTTTAAAGCCCCCTTTACGTTGATAGGAATGAGCAAATGACGAGCTAAACCGTTGCGAACCTGGGAATGATGCCCAATGCGGTGCGGTGGCGGCGCCCACTTCGTTAACGGTTCCGTCTCCACCTACAGCCACTACAATGTCTACTCCTGCATCTGCGCCTCAGAAGCTAAGACACAAGCATGTCCTGCATATTCAGTTAGCTTTGCATCATAATCAAATAAATCTATTTAACACCTCTTCTATAACGTAGAATGTTTTCTTGCTCAAGTGCCAGATATGGATTCATATAAACACTATATCTTCATTTCTGCGTGTTTTTAGAAGTAGGGTGAGGGCATATTAAATATAAACTAGGATAAAAATGAAACAGAAAACACTGTTGTTGTTTTGTGTGTAGCCATCTTTTGCAAAATTAAATAAAAGATTGATAGCTATATTTTATAGGTGATGACAAATAATTGTATATTTTTCTTGTTAAAGATATGGTTTATAGTGTCTTTTGTATCTTTTTCAAACTGAAAAATATAATTAAAGTTTTACAGACCTATTAAAATGGGACAATTACAAGAAAGATATAAGGCATATAGAGGACCCAGAAGTTTATCGAAGCAGGTGTATATCTATTTCTCGTGCAATTACAAGCAAACAAAGGCGAAGAAGTAGACATGGAGACGCAGGTTCTTATGTTCGGGTCTAGTGTTATACTGGTTTAACTGGTGATCAACGAGTGATAGATGCAGCTAAAAGCGGCGATAGATAAGTATGGTTCAGGTTGCGCGGGTAGTCGTTTCTTAAAATGGAACATTAGACCTTCATGTTCAATTAGAAAAATTAGCTGCATTTGAGCACAAAAGACGACGCTCTTTGCTTCTCTACTGGTTTCTCAGTGAACCAAGGTGTGCTCGCAGTAGTTGCTGGAAGGGTGATTATATAATATGTGATGACCGCGACCATGCAGAATGTTGAACGGAACGTCTTTCTTTTTGCTACACAACTTCGTTATAAACACAACGATATGGAGGAAGTTTAGAACGCATGTGCAAAAACTTCCCTACAAAAAGCAATTAAACTATCGTTGTAGATGATGTGTATTCTCAATGGAAGGAGATTTAGCTAATCTTCCTGAAAATAGTGCGTCTAAAGAAAAAGTATAACTGCTCTATCATGGTTGATGAGGCACACTCTTTAGGTGTATTCGGTGAACAAGGACGAGGCGTTTGCGACCATTTGGCTGACTAGATGAAGTGAGACTTAGTATGGGGAACTTTCTCTAAAGTCTTGCATCCATGGGAGGTTTTCATCGCAGGGAGATAAGGATACAATTAACTATACGTCGATTTCTTGTCGCTCATATACATTTGGCGCATCTAATACTCCTGCTGCAACAGCTGCTGCTTTGAAGCTTCATTCTAGCAGAACCTGAACGCATAGAAAACTTGTGGAATATCACAAATTATGCGTTGAAAACGTTTCCGCGAAGAAGGGGTTTTGAAATAGAACAGAGGTCTATCATTCCTCTTATGTTCGAGCATATTGATAAAACGTTTATTGTAACAAAGAAAATGGCGTTCGAAGCGGGTGTGTTTATTAACCCCTGTAATCCCTGCCAGCTTGTGCTCCCAAGACACTTTAGTGCGTATGGCATATGGCAACTTACACACTAAAGAACAAGTTGATAGAGGTAGAGACATCTTGAAGAAGATATTTGTTGAACAAGAATTATAAAATAATTCAGATTTGCAGGAATAAATTATTTGTTTACCTTTGCATCGCAATTAAGGACACAATGCTTGCAGGTGCGGGGTGTGTACAGTTGGTAGTGTACCTGGTTTGGGACCAGGTGGTCGCAGGTTCAGTCTGTCGCCCCGACAAAGCGAAAAGAGATAACTATAAAGGTTATCTCTAGCATGCCTGCTATTCCTCATACTAGCTGGGGTTGAGTTTTACATGGCGCTTTTATTTTATGGTGAAATGGGAAGATTATAATAGGATAGGTGGGGTTGTTATTTTTAAATGGTAGCGGGTCGATGATGGCTTGTTGTTGTGCGTTAAGATGTGGCATATTTTTGTTAACCTATTATTCTCTGAAATATCTTGTTATTATGGTTTTTGAGAGACCTGTTTTTGAAATAATAAAGATGGCTACTCGTTTTAGAAAGATCTCATGCGCATTGGTAGAGTTGGTGAGATAATAGAAAGAGTTGTGATTGTTAGAAAATAAAAACACTTCTCTCCTTGTATCGCGTGTTTAAAAGTTTGTTTTTATGTAGTAAACACGAATACAAGGAAGAAGTGTTCATTCTCTAAAGATTATTTACAGTTGCTTGTTTATTGTTTTATCAACTATATTTTGCAAATAAAGAACGTGGTTTTCAGTATCTTAATTGTTATGCTTTGCGAGTGAAAAGAAACGCGCATGGTGTTTTTCCTCTTGATGAGCATATTCATGAAAGCCGTATTCTTAGCCTTTTCTACTAACAGTGAGATGTCTTCTGTATAAAACCACTAATATAAGCGTAGATGTTTTCCAGCCATAACGTTAACAAAATGAGGAATATCAGCTAATAGAATATTTCTGTTGATGTTGGCTATTACCACATCAAAAAGCCACATACGTGCGAAAAGAATATTAGAATCGCCATGCAACACCTCCATGTTTGTAACCTTATTTGGTTGTGCATTATGCTCACTATTAATAACACTCCATTCGTCAGTGTCGTATCCTATAACATCACTTGCGCCTAATTTAGAGCTGTAATACCTAAAATACCAGTTCACAGCCACAGGTCTAACACCCTTTTTACCTTGTAAAGAGATTTAACAAACTGGCATGTACCATTCTTCCCATTGTTTCATGTGTGCCTGTTCCAAAAAGCTATGTTGGCACAATTCCGATGTTTGTGTCTTCTTGGTGAGCTTTTTCAGCTTCATTAGCATTGTTTTCTTGCATCATAAATAAACACCTTATTATTTATGTTGATAGTTTTACAAGCCTTGTTTTCACTCTTCATTCCAATTTTGTTCTTCCAATTCTTCTGTTTCATATGTAATAGAAATGTTAGGAATAGGAAAATGATGCAACATCTCATCTACTTTTGCTTTGTCATACAAAGAGGTTTGAATGTAAGCTGTACCTTTTTATCTTCTTCTTTCAACGATTCGTAACCAATCTCTGCGCAAGCATCCATTAACAACTCACGAACACTCTGCAAAAGTACATCTTCACACGATATTATAAATAGGGTTTTGTTATATTTCATCTTATTTTTCTAAAAACATTTGCAAAATACGATAGGAAAACCCTATTTTGCGATTAGGGAATTTTCGTATTTTTGTGCAAAAAGAAGCTTTATTCTTTGCATAAAGATGAGCTTTTTAGCCTAAAAATAGAGAAAGAGAAAAGGAGAAAATATATGAAAAAGAATCTTATTTTAGCCACCCTTTTTATGGCATTGCCTGTGTTTAGTTATGCACAAAGCGATGATGTTTACTTTATTCTAAAGTGAATAAAGAAAAAGAGGTGTGCGTATGGCTCCTATCGAGCAAGAAGAAGAAACCGTTTACTACTCAGGAAGTGGTAGAGATATAGACGAATATAACAGAAGAGGTCGTTCTTGGACTCATTATCAAGAGTTAGGAGAAGACAAAAACGGACGTAAAAATGAGTGGTATTACGCAAAGGAAAGGGCGTATATCCTGATTCAATGTATGTTGATACCACCTTTTATTGAACGACTTTAATTATAACAATGAAGACGACTTTGTTACTGACTCGTCGTATGCGTCGTTTTTATAATTATTACGACCCTTATTGGGACTCTTATGCTTACGATTGGGACGGCTATTGGGGAGGTTCTTTGGGTTGGAATACGGCTATTATAGTCCATGGGTTGCAATTATTACGGTTATCCTTATTACAATTCATTGGTATTCTCCTTATTATTATGGAACACCTTATGGTTATTATGGAATGAATTGGTATTCTCCTTACGCTTATTATGGTTGGGGGTGGGTATTATGGATACGCTCCTCGAGTGTATATTTCTCAAAGAGGACATACGGAACACTCGACTATTACGACCGTTCTAACTATCGAACAAACGCTTATGGGGGCGTTATAGAAATTCATCTTATAGCCAAGAAAACGAAAACCGTTCTTATTCACGAAGTAATATGCGCAGTTTTGGTGGAAGAAGTGAAAAGCTCTTCACGCACTTATAACAACACTTTCGTTTGGTGGAAACGACTTTGAAAAGCACTCGTTCGGGTGGTTCTTTCCGTTCATCTGGAGGCTTTTCAGGAGGTGGTTTTTCAGGAGGAAGCTCATCAGGTGGTGGCTTTGGGGCTCAACACCCAGTGGAGGAGGTGGAGGTTTTCTATGATGTAGGCCGTCGATAACCTTTTTATGGTGTGTAGAAATGATAAATAAAACTATTTTTAAACAAGAGATAGAATATGAAATACACTTATATTTATGCTGTGGCATTGAGTTTTTAAGCGTAAATGCTATGGCACAAGAAACCTGAGAATGCAAAAAATAATGCAAAAAACGACCTTAACGGAACGGCAAGATACGTGGGAATGGGTGGAGCAATGGAATCACTTGGAGCCGATTTAAGCTACGATTTCAACCAACCCCGCAGGTCTTTCGTTGTATCGTCGTTCAGTGGTTGCCACCTCGTTGCGTGTTCGTTCTCAAACAAATAACCATACAAAACAGCAATAGCAACACGTCTCACTTTCGACCAAATAGAGTGGAACTTATGTGTGGCGTAGTTCAACATCTCTCGCATAGGTGTTGCATTTAATTATCGCAATCGTTCTGACTTAAATTCTTTGTTTTTGCAGCTGGCGGTTTAGGTGATGGCATTACAAAACAAACTTTCTTGCATGAAAAGCAATTGGTGGAACGAACGATAAAGGAATGTCTGTTTTTAATTTAGAAAAAGAGGAAAGAAGGCATTATGGGTACTGCACCTTACACCAATCAATTAGATAATTTGTATTATAACACAACCTTATTGTAGGCGAAAAAAGGGAGAGTTTGGGCTACAATCAAAGGAACTGAGATTATAATATGAGTAAAACGAATAGCAGGCACGTGGGAGAGTATTCTTTTAATATAAACGGAACATCTAATGAGCGTTTTTATTGGGGACTTACCTTTGGTTTTTACGATGTTAGTACACCGAAAACAGCGTTTATACCGAGACGATTGATAGATAAAAACAAGTGCATTCACTGGTGAAGCAATAGTTACGAGACCGACGAGTGATAACGAGAACAGGGTTTCAATGTGGTTGCAGGAGCTATTATACGCCCCTTTGCCACTTCACCTTTTTCGCTTTGGATTGTCTATCGCTACACCCACATGGTACGATTTAACAACGTCTAATGCCACCGCTTTAGCGCATACAATCATAGCCGATAACATTCAAAAACAAACTATTCTAACGAGAGTTATTCGTATAAAAGTGTTTACACCGTGGGTCTTTGGTCTTAGTGCAGGACACACCTTTGGCAACAAATTGGCTTTAGGAGCAAGCTACGAATATGCTGATTATGCTACAACAGACACACGAGTGAACGATGCAGGAGGATATTATGACTCTTATACTGGCACTTATGAAACTACAAGCAGTAGTGATAAAGCCATGAATGCACACACACAACAGAGCTTAAAGGGTGTTTCTACGCTTAAATTAGGTGCCGAATTAAAACTTAACAACCATTTGGCTGTGCGCACAGGGTTATAATTATGTGTCGCCAATGTTTAAAAAGGTGCTTATAAAGATGGCATAATAGAAAGTTATGGCTCTACTTATAGCTCTGCAACCGATTATACTAACTGGGCAAGCACTAACAGATTTACCTTAGGTTTAGGCTATGCTGGCAAGAACGTGAATGTAGATTTAGCCTATGTTCATAGTGCAACGAATGGAACATTTTATCCTTTTATGGGTGGAAGTGTAACCAAATATAAGGAAAAAGATGCAGAAGGAAAAACAGATAAAAGAGACATAGTGATGACCCCTATGGGGAGTTAAGGTGAAACAACTAACACCAACAAGGTTCTTTTTAACTTTAACTTATCGCTTTTGATTAGTAAGAAAGTGAGATAATACAAAGTTGGTTTTATGACGAAAAATGATAATTGGTTATCTGCCAATTATCTGATTTTTTACTATACTCTTTTTAAAAGTGATTTTTAGCGAAAATACGCTAAGCTTTTACACCTTTTTATGAACGAGAAAACAGAAAAACAAGTCTGTTTTTAGTGGTTAACGCTAAAACATATAGGTTTTTGCATTTCTAAAACACCCTAAACAAAAACGTAATAAGTAGGTGTTAAGTGCTAAAACACCGTGTTTTGAGGGTGCAATAGCTTATATATTAGAGACAAAAACTCTTATATACTTGCTAAAAAGCCTATATGTATTACACGTAAACCCTAAAGCTTTTACGTTTTTTTGCTTATAAACAGTGTTTTTAAAGTATTATTTTGTGCCGCAACTAAAAATAAAGGCAATATTTTAAACGTTGGCAAGTGTGACGACAAAAGAAGCAAAAATAAAGTGTATGGCGTTTTCTTTCTAAAAATGCACATCAGTAAAAAGCATAAAAGATCGTTTAATCGTTCTTTTTATAGCCTATGGTAATGATAAACGAAAAGCAATGTGAAAGCACTGATACCAGCTATAACCACTCCATTCCATTTTCAGTAGCTTTGCACACCACCAGCAATGAAAGGTGCCAAACGAAGCCCTAAGAAAAAAGAAGTCATAAAAATGGTGTTCACTCTATTAGCTGCCGAAGGTAAAAGCGAAAAGAGCCTTGCTCTGATTGCTAGTTGTATGCACTGAATACCTGCATCTATGAGCAATATACCGTAATAAATCCCACATAAGGTTTTTGAAAAATCCACATTATGAGTCCACGACAAAACAATAATAAAACAGCCAATGAAGTGAAAATTTCTTGCTCCTAATTTGTTAACAGCCCTCCAACACTCGATGCAGTGATAGCTCCTACAATTCCACAAAAGCCCAACAAACCAATAATATCATTGTTTAGCATAAAACGGTTCGCTCACATTTTTAAACGCTAACATAGCCCACATGTCTTGAAAACTTGCAAAACGCAATGCAGCACGCAATGAAACGTTTTGCAACAGCTTGCTTTTTCTTTCGCAGTAGTGTAAAGAGATTTCGTTAAAGACCCATACGAGACCAGAAATTTTGGCTGCTTTTAGGCATATAAAACCAAATGGCTAACAAACAAAGTAGGCTCGATAGCGTAGCAGTGCCATACATTGCAGCGCCACGAAAAATGTACTCCTACAAATCCACTAATAACTCGTGAAGTTAAAATACCCGTGAGGAGTCCGCTTAAAAGCATACCAACATTTTGTGTTTTGCGTTGAGGTTTAGAGAACTGAGATGCCATTGGAATAAAGATATGAGGCATAACAGAACACGCACCTATAATAAAAGAGGTGATAATGAGTGTATAGATGGTGCTTACAGCAGTGATTGCCAACGAAATGATGAGAGAAATAAAGCTAACCGTTAAAATTTTAGTGGCTCTAAACAAATCTCTAAGGGCACAATAAATAGCAATCCCGAAGCATAACCCAGTTGGGTAGCAATAGAAATATTATTAGCTGTTAGCTCAGATATATTTAATTCTGTTGCAATCTTATTAAGAACTGGGTTGACTATATTAGAGATTAGCCACCGTTATACCTGAAATGAGTGTCACATCCACAACACTCCCTCTTTTAATACCTTGATTAGGGAGAAAGAGTTTGCTTCATCTTTGTATACCGTTTGTTAAAAGGCTTTAACCTAAAGCCTATCTTTTTAAAAGCACACAAAGATACACTATGTTTTTAAAAGGTCTTAATAGCGATTAGCTTGCATTTAAACAATAATAATAAGAGGTGAAAAGTGGAAGAAACGAGGCTAAATTAGAAAAATATCGTAACTTTGCAACAAGGGGTTTTTCCTTTTTATTCTTGTAAATATAGAAATGATTTGTGCTAAATGGCATAAGATGATAGTAGACAAATACTGTAAAAATAAATATATACTCTTAATGGTTTTGTTGTACCTGTATAAAAGATAGATGCACAACTAAAACGTAATGAACTTTTCGATGCATATATTGAACAATATAAAGACATTGCCATAAAAGAAATGGCAAAATATGGCATTCCTGCAAGTATAACTTGCACAAGGATTGTTAGAAAGCGGAGCAGGACAAAGCAGATTAGCCGTGTTTGCAAATAAGTCATTTGGTATAAAGTGTCACGATTGGCAAGGGGCTAAGATGTATAAAAGATGATGATGAGCGAAATGAATGCTTTCGTTCGTACGATAATCCCTTACAAAGTTTTGAAGACCATAGCAGTTTTTTGGTGAATAAAGTTCGTTATCGCTCACTCTTTTCGTTAAATACAACCGATTATAAAGGTTGGGCTTATGGCTTAAAAGGTGCGGGTTATGCCACCAATCCCAATTATGCTCACAGACTAATAGACATTATTGAGTGCTACGAATTATACAGATTTGACACGATGAATGCTTCTTCTGTGTCGAAAAATGAGATATTAAACACGCAAACAGTTGTGCCTGAGAATGCTTCTTTGCATGCTATTTATATGTATAATGATAATTATTATTTAAATGTTCGTAAAGGAGACGCTTTTAGAAACTTAGCAAAAGAATTGAATATCTCTGCTCGTAAGTTAGCACATAACAACGAACAGTTCGCTCAATTCCCCTTTAGAAGTGGGCGATAATATATTTAAAGCGTAAAGCATAAAAGCTGATAAGCAATTTAAGGGGTAAACCTTATGTTGTTAAAGAAGGAGATAGCATGTATAGTATAGCACAACGCTACGGAATTCGCTGAAAGTTTATAGCTATATGAATGGTTTATGCCCGATTATGTACCAACAGTGGGCGATTAGGGGTATATTGATAAAAAGATGCACATGAATGATATAAAAGCAAATAGTGGTGCCAAGAAAAACCTCTTGCAAGCCGCTCAAAAGGGAATGGACGAATTTGTAGATGTGTTTGTTCAAAGCCATAACAAACAGTATAAACGGGCAGTGACATAGAGAAAATATGGCTCGTTTAAACGCTAATCAACTTACATTGATAGCTTATCACACTTTAAGAGATGAGGTGATGAACGGAGGATTTGTGCAGTTAATTCATAATGGCTGGAGGTTTCATCTGCTTAAACCCCTTTTGCGAGGCAATAAACAAGAATGGGGAATAGACGAATGTGGCAAGATTGGTGAATAAATGTGAAAAATTATACTAAAATATCACGAAGAAATAGAAGCCGAATGTTCAGATGATGAGTTTTATGGCTCTATTTGAACAATATGCAGGAATTTGACGATTTTGATGATAAATTCATAGAAAATGAAGAAGAATGGACTGCTAAGGTGGCTTATTATATCGATGAACATATAGACGAATTTGCTGTAATAGAAAAATAAAAAGAGCAACGATGAATAAGAACAACAAGAAAATTAGAAAAGAAAAAGTTCGATACAAATAGAAATAGCCTCTTTCGATTATTTCTTTATAGATACCTATACGGCAGGAATAGTGCTAACAGGTACCGAAAGTCAAAAGTCGATAAGACAAGGAAAAGCCTCACTTAGCAGACACCTTTTTGCTATATTCATAATGGTGGAGAAATGTGGTTGAAAGGTATGAATATATCACCTTATTTCATGGTTCGTTTTGCTAATCATGAAGCAAGACGCGATAGAAAACTTCTCTTAACGAAAGAGAAATAAGGCGATTGCAAGAAGAAACAAAAAGCAGTGGGCGTGACTTTAATTCCTACTTTGGTGTTCATAGACCGCAAAGGGACATGCTAAAGTGGACATAGCATTAGCAAAAGGAAAGAAAGATACGACAAACGACAAACATTAAAAGCAAAAGAAGACTAGTCGAGAGATGGATAGAGCCATTAAACGCTTTTGGTGTTTATGTGGAAAATGTACTTTTCTTTTTGCGCTTGTTAATGTAAAATATATCAATTAAAAACAATAAAAAGAATAGGTAAAAATAGTACCTTTGTACTATATTTTAATGAGAGAATAAAAAGTGAAATTTAAGAAACAAAAATGGAGATCTTATACCTGGTCAACCAATAACAGAGCTTGATAAGAAAGTGAAAGTGTTTTGGCAAAACAAAAAAAGAGAAGTTCCAACAAGAGACTTAATAAAGACCCTGAACAAATGAAGGTATTCGTAGAAGTGGTATGAGTTAATACTGATTGTGCTTGATGAAGTGGCTAAACACATTAAAGCGGAGTATGAGATACACTCGAAATAGATAAGATTTGTTGATTATTGCATCATCATGGCGCAATACCAGCATGTCTTAACTACGAAGGATTTCCTAAAAGTGTTTGTACAAGCATAAATGAAGTGATTGTGTCATGGTATTCCTAAGGAAGAAGATGTGTTTGCTAAGAAGGAGACATTATCAATGTAGATTTCACCACAATTCTTGATGGTTATTATGCAGATGCTTCGCGAATGTTTATCATTGGCAAAACTACTCCCGAAAAAGAACAACTTGTTAAAGTGGCAAAAGAATGTTTGAAAGTGGAGATGGAAGCAGCTAAACCTTATTCATTTTTGTAGGAGATATTGGTCATGCCATTCAAAAACATGCAGACAAATATAATTATGGTGTGGTGAGAGATTTATGCGGTCATGGCGTGGGTCTTAAATTTCATGAAGAACCACAAGTAAATCATTACGGTAAACCGGGTACGGGTATGCTTCTTGTTCCTGGTATGGTGTTTTACGATTGAACCAATGATAACTATGGGAACATGGAAAGTTTTTCTTGATAGAAGACCCCTTTGGTGTGAAATCATATCTGGTGATGAATTACCATCGGCACAATGGGAACATACCTCTGTGATGACAGAACATGAGTAGAAATTCTCACCTATTAAAATATAAAAAGGTATGAAAAGAAAAAGATATTATATATATTAGGTATAGAGAGTAGTTGCGATGACACTGGCAGCAGTTTTACATAATGATGTGTTATTAAGTAATGTAACTTCTTCGCAAGAGTGTCATAAAGCCTATGGTGGTGGGTTCCGAACTTGCCTCTCGTGCGCATCAACAAAATATTGTTCCTGTTGTGAGACTTAGCCTTTAAACGTGCAGGCATAACAAAGAACAATTATCTGCTATTGCTTTTACTCGTGGTCGAGGCTTATGGGCTCGTTATTAGTAGAGTGAGTTTTGCAAAGGGTTGTCTCGTTCGCTAAAATATTCCGCTGATAGATGTTAATCATCTACAAGGTCATGTCTTAGCACACTTCATAAAGACGAAGACACATCGAAAGCTATTCCACCAGTGCCATTTTAGTTTGCTTATTAGTGAGTGGTGGAAACTCTCAAATAGTAAAGAGTAAATGCTTATAATAATATAGAGGTATTAGGTCAAACCATAGATGATGCCGCTGGAGAAGCTAAATTGATCGTGTTCAGTGATGGGTTTAGGCTATCCGGTGGTCCTGTATTGACCGTTTAGCTCGTCAAGGAAATCCTCATGCTTATAAGTTTGCAGAACCAAATATCCCAGGTTATGATTATAGCTTCTCGGGTTTAAAAACGTCTTTCTTATATAATATGCGTAAATGGATGGCAGATGAACCCGATTTTATTGAAAAACATAAAGAAGATATAGCAGCAGTTTGGAATTTTACAATTGTAGATATGATGAAAACTCGTGCGGCAGTTAAAGACACAGGTATTAAAACATGTAGCTGTAGCAGGAGGGTGTCGGCAAATAATGGATTGCGTAACGCTTTCAAAGAACATGCCGATAAATATGGTTGGAATATATACATTCTAAGTTTGGTTATACTACTGATAACGCAGCAATGATTGGCATAACAGGCTGCTTTTAAAGTTCCTTGATGGCATTTATTGCTCTATAGATAAACCCGCATTTAGTAAAGTAACATTTGAATAATGGAATTAGAAAGCAAAAATTTTGCAAGTAAAATACAACATTATCTTTTGACGAAGTGATGGTAAAAGCATGTACTATAGGACACAGTGAGAAAAGCTGTACAGGTGGTAAGATTGCAGAGACAATAATGAGTGTTCAGGTTCTTCAAAACTATTATAAAGGTAGCATAATTTGCTACTCTAATGAGGTAAAAGAGAACTTGTTAAAGGTGAATTCATCTTTTAATTGAAGAAAACAGCTGTAAGCGAAGAGGTTGCTATTGAAATGGTGAAAGGTAGCTTTACGATGCTTTTAAAGCGTGGATTATGCTATTGCTACAACAGGAATAGCTGGTCCAGGGTGAACTCCCAATGCTCCTGTAGGAACAATATGGATAGCTTATGGCTCAAAAACAGATATAAGAACTTTCAACTAACAGAAAATAAGGGACGAGACCTTTCAATATTTTAGGCGCAACCATAAAAGTCTTTACACTTATTTCTTGAGTTCTTAAAAGAAAATATGAAGTAGGAGAGTAAGATTTGAGCTTGTTAAAAGCAATAAATAATATTCAAAAGAAAAACATTAATTATTTGAGATACAATAGCTAATCTTTTGTGAATCCAATAAATATTTGTAATTTTGCAAACTGTTTGGAATAAGTATCAAAAGTCGAATACAAAAATTAAAGATAGCAATGTCTCAAAGATTTGTCAAATTACGGGTAAAAGCCCAAATAGGCAACAATGTATCTCACTCGAAAACTCATCGTACCAGCGTAGTTTTGATGTGAATCTCTTCAAAAGATATTATTATGTTGAAGATCTTGTTGGATTAGCCTCACAAAGATCAGTGCAGCTGGTCTCGTCTTATCAATAAAGTTGGTCTCGATGCTGCCTTGAGACAAGCCGTTTCTAAAGGTTGTCGCGACTGGAAAGATATTAAAGTTATGGGGAGAGCCAATCAATTATGGCAAAAGAAAGCAAAAAGGCAATAGAGTACAAGTAATACTCGAATGTACCAGAAATTAGAGCCAGTGGATTGCCCGGAACAAGCCGTTATGTACCCAGACAAAGAACCGTAAAAACACTCCAGAACGTCTCGGGAAATGAAGAATGATAATCCCATCTTGAGAAAGATGACTATTCATAAAGAGATTAAATAATATAATATTTTCTAATCCATTTTAATTATAAATAACTATGGCAAAGAAAAGCGGTCGCATCTCTACATGAAGGTTCAACAGACGGACGTGCGTATTCAAAAGTAATCAAAATGGTGAAGAGTCCTAAAACAGGTGCTTATGTTTTGACGAACAAATGGTACCTAATGAAGCAGTTAGGATTTCTTTTAAGAACTAATTGATAAAAGAATTGATCTTATAAAATAAAGTCATACACTATTTTTGTGTGCTATACTTTTCTTTTCCCTACTCTATATAATATTCTTCTTATCGTGTATTTATAAGAAGATGGTTTATTCTTTTTGCGTTTATAGAGTATTATCTTCATTTTATTTTCTTTTTAATGCTTAATAGCTTTGTTTTTAGCTTTTATAAACGTTGTATATATCAAAAACAAAGTGTAATTTTTACACCCACAATAATCAAAAAGCTCTTATAGCTAAAATAAAGCCCTTTAGAGCGAAAATTTGGTAAAAATAGACTTTTAAAAATAACCAATTTATATATGGATGAAAATCAAACTATCGATAAAGATAGAATAATTAAGATTAACATTGAGGAAGAAATGAAGTCTTCTTACGATTGATTATTCAATGTCGGTGATTGTTGCTCGTGCTCTTCCTGATGTGAGAGATGGTTTAAACCTGTGCATAGAAGAATCTTATATAGTATGCGTGGTATTGGAAACACTCAGTACAAGTCCTTATAAGAAATGTGCTCGTGTAGTAGGGAGAGGTGCTTGGAAGTATCATCCACATGGAGATTCATCTATTTATGGTTGCTTTAGTTCGACTTACCTAGACTGGAATATGCGTTATATGCGCTTGTTGATGGACAAAGGAAACTTTTGGTAGTGTAGACGGTGACGGGAGCAGCTACGGCGCTATACCGAATGTCGTTTTAGCCAAGATTGGTGAGCATGTGATGGACGATTTGGACAAAGATACGGTTGATATGACCAGTAACTTTGATGAAACATTATTAGAGCCAACGTGATGCCAACAAAGATTCCTAATCAACGTTAATGCGGTGGAAACGGTATTGCAGTAGGTATGGCTACAAATATGCCAACGCATAATCTTACAAGTACTTGATGGCTGTTGTGCTTATATTGATAATAACGATATAACAACAAGAAGAATTGATGCAATACATACAAGCTCCCGACTTCCCCACTGGTGGTTATATTTATGGATTGCAAGGTGTTAAAGACGCATACGAAACAGGTAAAGGCCGAATTGTTATGCGTGCAAAGGCTGAAATAGAAAGTGATGAAAAATCATGATAAGATTATTATCACAGAAATTCCTATAGTGTTAACAAGCAACAGTTAATAGAATATATTGCAGACCTTGTAAAGAGAAGGCAAATTAGAAGGTATTTTCTAATGCTAACGACGAGGTCGGGTAGACAAGGAAATGCGTATTGTTATTGATGTAGAATGATGCTAATGCAACGTTATTTTGAATAAGTTGTTCAAAAATGACAGCACTTCAACTCATTCTCTGTTAATAACATCACTTTAGTGAAAGGTCGTCACGCTTATTAACATTAAAAGACTGTATAAAATATTTCGTTGAGCATCGTCATGATGTAACTATTCGTCGTACAAAGTTTGAACTTAAGAAAGCAGAAGAGCGTACATATCTTAGAAGGAATGATTGTTGCCAGCGACAACATAGACTGAAGTGGTGCAAATCATCAGTAGTCGCACCCCCAGCTATTGCTCGAACCAATCTCGAACAACGTTTCAACTTAGATGAGATACAATCTCAGGCAATTGTAGACATGCGTTTGTCTCAGTTAACAGGATTGAGAAGTTGACGAGTACATGCACAATACGATGAAATACAAGCTCGTATAGCTTATCTAAAAACAAATTCTTATAGATGATGAGTTATGTAAGAAAGTGATAAAAGACGAGGCTAAACGAAGTGAAAAGAGAGAACTGATGACGCGCGTAAAACAATGATTATCACAGAACACGAGTTTAATGCGAGAAGATTTCTATCAAACGACCCCGTAGTTATTACCTGGGTTAGTCATTTAGGATATATCAAACGTACACCACTTTCAGAGTTCCGTGAGCAAGCAGAGAGTGGAGTTGGAAGTAAAGGAGTTCGTCATAGAGACCAAGACTTCACAGAGTTTATTTTTATCCAGCAACCATGCATCAAACCATGTTATTCTTCACTAAGAAAGGTCGTTGCTATTGGTTGAAGTGCTATAACATACCCGAAGGAACGAAAGACTCTAAGGGACGCTCATTCAGAACCTATTAAATATAGAAGGAGATGATGGCATTAACGCTATTTTACGTTTGAAAGGACTCGATGATAGCGACTTTGTTAACTCTCATTATGTTGTCTTTTGCAACTAAAAATGGTAGCTGTTAAGAAAACCTGTTTAGAGGCTTATTCTCGTCCACGTGCTAATGGTGTTATTGCAATTAATATTGCCGAAGGCGATGAAGTGGTAGATGTTCGTTTGACAAATGGTAACAACGAAAATTATCATGGCTAATAAAAATGGTCGTGCCGTACGCTTTAATGAGAACACAGTGCGTGTGTTATGGGACGTCACAGCCACTGGTGTTCGAGGAATGAAACTCGATGATGATAACGACCAAGTGGTAGGTATGATTGTTGATAAACGATGCCGAAACAGAAAAACGTAATGGTGGTGAGGTGAAAACAGGATATGGTAAACGTTCGCTTGTTGAGAGACTATCGTGTCAACGAATCGTGGAGGTAAAGGTGTGAAAGACATTAAACGTAACGACAAGACAGGACGTTTGGTTGCTATCAAGAATGTTACAGATGATAACGGTTAATGATAATCAACAAGAGCGGTATCACCATTCGTTTAGCTGTTTCTGAATGTCGGTTATGGGACGTGCAACACAAAGGTGTACGCTTAATAAACCCTTTCTAAAAGAACGATGTCACTAGCAAGTGTGTGCAAAAGTGCTAAGTTCGGGTTTAGAAGAAACAGAGGAAGAACAAGCCGAAACACCTGTAGATGCAGAGCAAAATGCCCCTGTTAACGAAACAACGTCGGCAGAACAAACAACCAATGAACAAGCTAATGATGCTAACGAAGGTAAACCATTTGAACTTGTTTAATAATGAAGAAAACTAATCACTAAAAGTTATAACACAATGAAAAAGTTAATGATAGTGGCATTGGTGGCAGGTATTACAGCACAGCCTTTGCTGCAAGAAGATGCACTAAAAAGCATTTTTAAAAGCTAAAAAGCTACGACGAAGCAAAAACATTGCTTAACAATAGCAAGTCTTCTTTTAATGCAGAACAAACAGCTAAAGCCTACAATAAACTGTGAACCTTTCTGTTGAGAAAATAAATAAAGAGCAACAAAACCATTACAGCCAACCAAATGGCAGAACAAATGAAAACAGGTAAGGTAGAAGCACACGATACTTTGGGAAGCTTTTACACCGCTGTTTATAACGCATTAGATAATGCCATTTTAGCTGATAATTTTGATGTTCAACCTAACGAAAAGGAAAGGTTAAGCCTAAATTCCATAAGACAAATCAAGACCGTTTATATGGTTTCCGTCCTTATCTTATTAGCGCAGGACAAGATGCTATGAAGGTACAAAACAATAAAAAGAGCTTATTCTAACTTTAAAATGTATGTGAAAGTGCTACTGCACCTTTGTTTGCAGATGTTGATAAAAACAAAATCTGACCAATATTTGAGGAGAAATAGCACGTGTTTCTGCTTTTTATGCTTTCAAGATAAAGATTTTTGATGCTGCAAGCAAATATGTTGACATTGCACAGTGGCAGACCCTGAAGCTCGTAAAGATGCTTTTTAGGAATGAAGCTTTACTTAATGCAACAAGGTTAAAAACAAGAGAAGACTCGTTAGGGTTATGTGGCTAAGCTAAAAAGACCTTTATGCTACTGAAAAAGAAAACGAACAAGTTTTTGGTAACTTAGCTCAAATGTATGGTTATCTTGGCATGAAAGCTGAACAAAAACGAGATGATAAATGAAAAACTAAGAGCTAATCCTAACGACTTTATGGCATTATCTCTTCGTGCTAAAGAGGCAATGGACGAAGGTAAAGACGATGAGCTATCACTTACTTTAAAGAAAGCTTTAGAAACAAAGAAAAGACGACTCTTTGGTGTTAACCTATCTTGGTTTCTCGCTCAATAGAAAGGCTGCAAAACCTTAATGGAAATAAAGGCTGAGCAAACAAAACTTTACAATGAATCAGCTCATTTCCTTGAGATTGCTCGCGATGTAGACCAACTTGCGAACGATGCAAACTGGAAATATCCTCTTTATCAATGCTATTATTCTTTGTATGGAGAAAAAGATTCTCGCACAAAAGAACTTGAAGCATTGGATTAAATAAAAATATTTTTTATAGCAAACAATTATACTGAAAGGTGGAGATTAACATGTTTTAATCTCCACACTTTTACTATATTATAAACTTAAATGTGTTATCACAAATGCGTGTAGATAGTAACATGAGATTGAAATATAAGGCAGTGTTTCTCATATAATTATTTATATATAAAAATATGCTGTTTTACGTTTTAGTACACTAACAGATAACCGATGAGAGGGTTCTTATTGAAGAAGTTGAAAAATATCATTAGTGTTAACAAGTGTTTTATAAAATCGAGACAATTTGTGCCTTATTGCTGTATGTATAAGTTTTTAGCAAAATATAATAGCTTTTACTCACTTTTTCTCACGAAAACTTGTTGTAAAATAGCAAAAACAAAATTCTTGCTTTTTTAAAATATATAGCTTTTTGAAATATTATTTTTAGCATTTTGTTTGTAAATACAGTTTCAATAAACTGCCAAAAGCATTTCTACACCTGCAAGCTAAGGTTTTGGGGTGCAATAACTTGTATATTAGAGGACAAAAACATAAGCTTTTACGTTCTAAAACACAAGCTATTGAAGACAAAACTCTAAGCTATTACGCTAAAACAATATTTTTATAATTTATGTTGTCGATATTTTAAAAACGCCATCTATTAGCTTTAAATAAGTATAAAATGTACATTTGGTTTTTCAAACCCTAAGGCATATTCTTTCAACGAAGCAAAAATGAGCATTAAAATCACCTATGTAAGGTGATAAAACGAACAATTTTGCGTACACACGATTTTATATTTTAAAAGAATAATGCAAGTTTTATCTCTGTATGATTTCATGCTTAAAAGTAGAAAAATAAGATATGTTATTCTTTTAATAAATACCTTATATCACCTCAAACCTCACCTTTTATTTCCAATCTTAAATCTTTTCTACAAATCATCTCACTTTCTTTATGAGTGAAGCATTTGCACCCTTAACGATAAATGCGGCTAACTTTGCAAATATGAAACAAAAGATATCTGTTCCGTGGACTGCCCACCTTAGCTTGTTGGCGGCAGCGCGCTTTCTTCGAGATAATGGCTCCTAGGTAAGATACTATGAATAATGGCATTGATGGCACCTAACTCTTGTAACCTTCAGGTGATGAGTGGCGCCCTTCTGGTCTTTCGGGTCTGTTTGTCAAAACAGAAAGTGCCATTAACCGATAAGTGCGTTTTGCAGGAGCAGCTATTAGGTTTAGTATGTAACCAATGTTGTTATACCATTGCTTTAAGTCTCCACTTCACCCATAAATGCAGGCATTGTAACTTACCACCATGCCCATCTTTGCACTTATCATGTCGGCTCTTATTTTCAAAAGAGCCAATCCCCACCCACAAAAGGCATTGAGCGTGTTTATGGGTTGTTGTGGAGCACTCATTTTAATAGCTATCAGCGTGTCGAATGGTGGAAGTTCAAAGGTAGGAAACTGATACAAGGCGACCTTCTTTGCCTTGCTTCTCCAACCCTGTCGTACACTCCTATCTCCTACTTTAACCCAGCTTGTAAAGCGTTATTCAGTATTGCAAATCAATCGTTGGATGTTTCTTTGGGCGTCATTATTGCTTCTTCCTTTTACAGCTCCCCGTGTTAAAGCACTAATTTTCAAAGCTATTTCACTTAAAACCTATCTCGAAGTGGAGCTATGTGAGTGTGTTTTGGAACATTCATTTGTTATCTACTCATGATAAAAGGGCAACGAGTTTTGCGTCCAACAGTGGTGAGTATGTACAATTATATGCAACCCGTAATGGCAGTGTTAGTGAGTGTTTCGTTAGGATTAGCCATTTTTACGAGTTTCCACTTCTTGGCATTGCCTTTATGCTGGTGTTTGACGTTATCCGTTCTAAATCTAAACGAGATATAGAAGAGAATAAGGCATAAAGAATAACGCAGAATAGTTGAAAACATGACGATAGAACCCGCAAAACAAAGTCAGTCTGAGGCAATAGCCGAACTTATAATGTTGGCAATGACCCACGAGTATTGTTTACATTTTGTGGGAGAAAACCAGAATATACATCATTTTAAGGGATGATGACGATGCTGGTGAAACGACGACAGTCAATACAGCTATAAAAAGCACCTTTGCAGCCCTTCAAGAAAGCAAGTAGGTGAGCATGGTGGTGGCTTATGATGGTTGCCAAACTAAAAACATTACGAAATGTACAGTTTATACAATACTTTAATAGAGACCATTCAAAAATGCAAAGACGAAACACAAAAGGAGAACTTTATGTGAACAGTTTGGCTAGTGAAACAGACAGTTTAGAGAATGAGGGGAATAGCAACAAAAAGCTGTTGCAAGCTACGATAAAGCCCACGAACAAAATATTCCTGCTGTGGGTTTTACTGGTGAATAAAGGGAAATCGTTGGCAGAAAAAGCTATACCATAAAGTGGGATTTCGTTATGTAAACGATGCAGAATGGGAGGTCATGGCATGAAAGCATTTGCAGTGTAACGTGTGTAAACAACCATTGTAAACAAAAGCAAAGCATATTATATAATATGCAGACGTAACACCCTAATTGTTATAAATAATGTTTACTAAAACGTAGAAACAATGAAACAAAAAATAATAACTCTATGGGTTTTGTGTTTTATAACCATTTCTTTAATGGCACAAAAGCACAACAAAACGCCACAAAAGCCTTTTTTTGTGGCAAAACTCGATAGTGTGTTGAATTGTTTAAACCAACCAGCCGACTCGCAGAGCTATTATTTAATGATGTCTAATGCGCTTTTATTGGGTAAAGAATGCGATAAAAAATACACCAATCATTCGTCTGTTCTTCTTCCTTATCTACCAAAATTAACGCAGTTCTATAACATTTGAGCGCATCACATACACACTGCAACCGAGCCACTGAGCATTTATAAACGTTTTGTTAATGTGTATATGCAAGGTTTAACACGTCTTTTAACCACAATCTACACATTCATTGGGCAATAAAATGCTTAGTTTAGCCACTCATCACTACAATTTAGAACATTATAAACGTGCCGAATATTGTGTCCGATAAAAGCTCTGTTATTTTCCAACAAAGTGCAGAGAATGCAACCAGATAGAAAGGTGTGTATGTATAGAACATCCAAACGCCAGTCGATTCGGCAATGTATGCCTTAGCGTGCTAACCATCATTTAAAACCTAACAACACAGTGTTTTTAACCTGTTGATGAATATTTATCTGCACCTAATAAAACAAACGAACTCAGAACTTTTTATGTCGACGATGAGATATTTACGAGATAGTACAGATATTAAAAAGTTTATTGCTAAAAAGGTGAACTGATGATGACACAGTGGAAGAAAGGGTGATATACTTTTGGGAACAAGCCAAAGAAAAAGCAACCACAAAACATTCATCTACTATGTAATTTAGGCATAAGTTATGCCTCTTCTGCTTTTAGAACAAAGAGAAACAAGGCATGGATAAACGAGAAAAACTCACATCAAAAGCAAGAGAAGATATTGAAAGCTATTGATAAAAAGCCAAAAACCTATTTTCAGAACAAGTGAAGCAAAGTGATAGCGAAACAAAATAAAATGAACTGGAAATGCACGCTTTATATGGTGTATTATACTACCATGAACGTGATAAAACAAAAAGAAATTAAAAGCATTGTTAGATCTAACGAATAAGAAATATAAGATGAAAAAGATTGTTTATATTTTTGATGATATTTGGGCTTAGTTCGTTTAATATTGCGTGGTTAAAAGGCTCAAAAAGGAAATTTCGATGGCTAAAACAGCCATTAAAAAGGCACAAACTTAACACAAAGCACAACAATCTATAACAAGTTTGAACTTGCCGATAGTGTGCATCAACAAAAACGAAACGTTATGGAATGTGTTATACGAAGGGTGCTAAATAAGCAGTATGAACAAGGTAATGAGAAGTTGTATTTTTAAGCAAAATACGATACAACCAACTCTTTTCGCTCACTTATGATATGCTTAGAACCCTCGAAGAGCAGACTCTGTTCATTGTTTATAACTATACAGAAAAGAGCGTTCTAAAAATATAGATAAAAATGTAAGTCTTTTCATATTTATCGCCAATTTAATTAAAGGAGAATATATATAGGTAAACAACGATATGATGAAGCTATAAAATGCTCAATTCTTATATAAACATGGCTATACACCGCTTTTTCACGCTTTCATTATGACGACCCTAAATTGACGAGAAGCAGACTTATCTTTCTGTGTATTGTGGATACAAAATGGAAGATGCAAAGCGCACACTTCGCATGCTTACTTAGCTTTAAAGACACTACACACCATGCTTATTTGTTACAATTCTTAGCAGAAGCTTACCATTTAAGACCAAGATTTGGAACGTTACGAAAATGCTTTAAAGGAAGGATTTACGATGTATCTAACCTACCTCTTTTCGTTTATTAACCTATTATCTTGAACACGAACGTTACATCGATGCACTAATTTGGTAGATAATGCAGCGGCTCAAAAAGGGAGAAAAAGAAGACTATTTATTAGCAAAGTGAGGTGTATTATTCGAGTTAAAAGCGTTTCGACAGATTGCATTTCGTTAGGCAGAAAGACCAACGAAAATGATTTATTGGCAGATGCTGATTACAAATGTGGGCTTGTCTTACTATAATAAAAGCTGTGATGCTCGATAAGCACCAATTATGCTAAACAAAAGAGGCACAAATAAAGGTTTTTATCAAAAGGCAAGAACCTATTTAAGAGAGTTATAAGTTAGAACCTACCGATAAAAGAAAAGTGGGGATACCCTTTATATACCATATATCTTAACTTAAATATGGGAAAAGAGTTCGACGAAATAGACAAAAATATTACGCAGTAAATCTTAAAAAGAAATGAACATAACACCAAACACACAAAACCATTTTACAAACGTTGAGGCATTAGTGAGCTTAACGAATGCAACAACAAACCTATCACAGCATTCTCACTGCAGAGAAAGGGACATTGTTATATTGTCGCCAACAGGTAGTGGTGAAAACACTAACTTGTTGCTTCCTTTGGTTGAAAAGATAGATAAAAAAGCGACAAGGGTGCAAATGATTGTGGTTGTTCCAAGTAGAGAATTGGCTCTACAATCAAGCGAAGTGTTGCAAAATGGCGTGCGGCGTGCGTTGTTGTGCATGTTATGGAGGCAGAACAGCTTCAATGGAAGAGCATAAAACACTTAAAAATAGCTCCTCAGTGGTGTTTGCTACTCCCGGAAGACTTAACGACCACCTCTTAGAAAAACATCTTACCAGATAATGTTTCGTTGTTAGTGATGACGAGTTTGACAAATGTTTGGCAATGGAGCTTTCATGAAGAGATGATAAAAGCAATAAATGCCTTGCCAAACGTGCAACGAGGTGTTATTATCTGCGAAGCCGAAGAGATACCACGTTTTGTGCAATTAAATCGCACCTGACAAAACTCTCATTTCTTGCGCAAGATGAAAATATTTCGTCGCGCATTTTCGCTCTTTACTGTTAACAGTGATGAGAAAGATAAGTTGAAACATTATCAAAACTGTTGCATTCTTTAAATAATGAGAGTAACATTGTGTTTTTAAACTATCGTGAGAGTGTGAAAAGAGTGAATAATTTTTGAAAAGAAGAAGGCTTTTATACAAGTTCGTATCATGGAGGATTTGAACAGAACGAGAGGCTGCTCTTTATAAGTTTGCTAACAGAAGCGCAAACATCTGGTTTCAACAGATTTAGCCTCACGAGGTTTAGACATTCAGACCTTAATAATGATAAACTATCATCTTTCCTGAAACGAAGACAACTATATTCATCGTGTAGGACGCACGGCTCGATGGGAAAAAGAGATTAAAACATTCTTTTATTTTAGCTCCCGAAGAAACACTTCCTACACGTGTTTTAACAGAAACAACCGACTGTTGTGCCTGAAACGCCGTCTAAAATAGCTCCACCTAAAATGGTTTACGCTCTATATGGTGAGGGAAAGAGAAAAGACAAAATAAGCAAAATGGATGTGGTAGGATTTCTTTGTAAAAAGGAAATCTTGATAAAAAACGAAATAGGACGCATGGGACGTGAAGACCGATACACCTATGTTGCTATGTGCAAGGAACAAACTTAAACAAGTGTTACGATTAACAAACGGAGATAAGAAATGTTAAGACTGTGATAGAAGAGATTAAATGAGTGCAAAATGATGTGATATATAGAAACAAGTGTGCTTAATGACAATTCATTAGCACCTTGTTTTCTTTATAAAATTAGTCAGTTGGGGTTTGTGACATAAATAAGATTGAAAAATAGAAAGCGATAAGTGAGAAAATGCAACTTGTTTATGCGTTATTTCTTTCGTTAGTTTCTCACGCATTTTCTTTTGTCTTGAAATGAGGGGTTCTTGGTGAAAAATAAGAAAACACCTTTAAAAACAGCGAAAATAGTAATTTTTGTTTGCAATAGCTTAGGGTTTACGCTGCAAAACATAGCTATTAGCATATAAAACACAGAGATTAGAGGCTAATACATGATGTATTGCAGGGTAAACTCTAAGCTATGGGGCTAAAAACTTATGTTTGTTATTTTGCAATTTGTGTTTTACATTTAAAAACATATGTCTTTAACCATAAAACAGGTGTTTTTAGCTTCAAAAATGGTTTTATTAGCTCTTTATAATTGGGGTAGATAGCTGCTGCTATAAAATGAAAAACATAAATGTAACTAAAACACTCACAAAAATGTACATATGTTGTAAACATTCTAAAAACACAAAACGTTGAGGAGTGTTTATGCGTTGTTCTAAAATCTTAAAATGGAAAGACTAAATGTTTGTCTTTCTTCTATGTATTAAGATAAAAAGTAAATGTTATATATATATGAGGTAAAGACGAAATAAAGACATGTTAACTATAAAGATGTAAAAGCGTTGTAGAGTAAGTTTGTTGATTAAAATAAAGTTAAAACCCATGCAGTGCGCAATAATTTTATGTTTTTATAGAAAAAGTTTGGATTTTTGACAGCTAATTTTGCAACCGATTAATAGTCAATTTCTCTCTCACTTTGAAATATTTGCATTACATATTGTTAGTAGCAAGTCTTTGTTGCTTTGCTTGTGATTTTAAACATAGGTACAAGACCATAAGAAAAGATAAAAATGCTGGTTGAAGTGGTACGTTTCGACCAGTTGAAACCGGGTATCTTACCACAGGAGACTTTTTCTGCGCTCAAGATATGCAAACAGAATATACCGAAGAAACACGCTCTTTAATAGAAGATGTTACATAGGAGTAATGTGAACCTAATATCACCAGTAAGTTTCTCACTTTCTTTCAAGATACATTGCTTCAGAACCTCATAGCCGAGTAAGTGCAATACGGTGACATGGTGATATTAACAAAGCTTTGTCTAAATCTTTTCAAAGAGCGCAAAAAGCATATGCCAAACATGGCCATTCCTACCCGTATATCACTCGGATAGGTTCGTTAGACCAAAGTGTTGTTGAACACACACCATTGGCGATTAGCAGAATAAGTATTTAGGAAAGCGATTATGCTTTATATAAACGTTTATAACGAAGAACAAAAAGGGCTACAATGACGAAAGTTATGTTGCTAGCAGAGATTGTTTTCAGAGCTTTTATTTGTTTAGTTTATATCACTTGTTGCAATAAATATAAACAGAAGAAAGAAAAAACAATGGCATATAGCAGTGGTGCAATGGGTGGTGGAACCACATATCGGGTAAAACCTATTTTCAAACAGACGAGTGAGGAAAGGGTGCAAGTGTATATGCATAAAGATTTTGGTGGCGCAAAAATTATTAGAAGTGTTGCAGTGTCGCTTTATTTTTGAGAGTTAAACAAACATGTTTATCATTCTAGCCAATATAAAACAGGGGCAAACACATTTAGCATTTTGTTGTTTTGCCCTTTTACAGTCTTCAAAGATAGTTTAGATGAGGTGTTAACAAACATACCTTGGTAATACCATTTTTGTTTCGAAGATAGTTAACCAACACGATTGGTAAACTCATAGTTCTTTCAATCATTTGGGACCTATGAGAAATTCTGCGTGACTGATTCTAACAAACGCTCAAGCACTGAGGTCTTCATCGCTAAATGTTGTATATATTCTGCAATCAATTCAATGTGTTCGTCTACACTATAAAAGATGAAAAAGGTGTTTCGTTATATTGTCGAGCAAGAAGTGTTCCCTTAATAATTTGCATTTGATGTGTATCTTTAATATGTCCATCGGAGATGCTGAAATGAGTTTTGCCACGACGAGGTGCTTTCGTTTTATCTTCACCAGTAGTCCTAAAATGATGTGTCCTCCTGTGGCATACCTCTGCTATGTGTTCGTTCTGAACGCATCAATACTACTGCATTCAAGGTATGATCCACGGTTGATATATTCAAAGGTTTTATTGTTAACGCTCTCAATTCCACATACTCCACAAGTATAAACGTTTCTTTTCATTTAATTCTTGTAGAAATGGTCTGACAAATCGTTAGAAACACAATCGGGACTTGAGGTACCTATTACTAAAGCCAACAACATCTTTAACAGCAAAGTGACTTCTTCGTACATTGCGCGCAATTTGGGTGTTGGAGACACCGGTATGTTGTGTGGAAGCTTGAAAGTGAGGCTAAATGCTTCATTTCAGTAGTTTCGTACTAAAAACGCTTACCCGCTTCGAGGTTGTTCCTGCTACACTATCTCTTTTATGACAATAAGGGTTAAATGTTCGGTTATCGCAATAGAATTTTACAACCACCGCCTCGACAATAGTTTCCGTCTCTGTTGGGGCATGAAAATCCTGCGTCAATAGACGTCTTTTGAACCTTAAAGGAAAATGTCATCCAGATCCAAGTCATTATATAAAGGTGTGATTCACAAATGTTTATTTATTATAGTTAGTGCGTCTTTCTTTTGTACACCTATTATATAAAGGTGTTATGCGCTTTTACGAAAGATTTTGTTATTACAGTAAACATGTGTGTGTAACTGTGGCATATAATCCTTTAAAATAAAAGAAATGAGTATCACTAACTTTTAACCTCGTTTGTAATGAGTAGTATTACCACACGAGCGAAATAAAGTATAAAGCAAATAACAAATGGTTCTTTTTGCAAGTGAAACAATGCGCGAATAAGATGTGATTGCAGGTACACAGACCAGTATGCACGCGGTGAGTGATGATGGCAAACAAAGTGCTAGCAATGTTCGTTCAAAACAGGACAAACAACTAGCTGTGTTATTTGATGCAAACAAATACAATGGGGCAGACAGATAAGGTGGAAGGTTATATCTTATCTCCTGATGGTAAACGAATGCTTATTCAAAACACAAACAGAACCTATTTATCATCGTTCTTTTAAAAGCTACTTACTACATTTATACCATTGCTAATATTAGAACGTTTGTCAGAAGGAGGTAAACAACAAGTTCCCTTGGTCTCCTGATGGTATGCAGGTAACATTTGTGCGTCAGAACAACATTTATGAGTGAAGTGCTTTTATGATGATGCAGAGTGCGATTACGACCGATGGAAGAAAAACAAAATAATAAATGGTATACCTGATTGGCAAACGAAGAGGAGTTTTCTCACAATAAATCGCTTGTATTTAATGCAGATGGAACAATGTTAGTGTGGGTAAATATGATGAAACAAAAAGTGAAATCGTATTCGTTACAATTGTTTCAAGCATCATTAAATAAGGGAAAAAAGACGCTGATTATCCGTCTTTGTGACACTTATAAATATCCTAAGGCAGGGCTACGATAATAGTGTTGTTAGCTTATGGAGCTATGATATAAAAGGCAAAAAGAACACAAAAATGCAACTGTCTTTAGGGGGTTGAAGATTATATTCCTCGTATTAAAGCTACCAACAATCCTGCTATGGTGGTGGCATATACGCTGAATGAACACTCAAGACCAATTGTGACTGTATGAGTGTGTAAACCCTCGTAGTACGATGGCACAACTATATATAAGGAAACTTCTCCTAAATATATAAAGGAAGAAGCTATAGAAAATATAAAAATAACGTCTAACTATTTACTCGTTCAAGCGATAAAGAGGGAACAATGAACCTTATTTATATGGATTAAACGGCTTATTGAAGCGTAAAGGTGGTACGAATAAAATGGTTATTACAGATGTTTATGGAATAAATGAACAAACAGAAGATGTATATTTTTCAAGCTGCTTTTACCCGATGCACATAATAGGCAGGTGTGTGTAAGTCGTAAAAACGGAAGATAGAGATACTTACTTCTGAGGTAGGAACTAACGAAAGCGCCTCTTTCAGGAGATTATAAATACTTATAAACACATGGAGTGATTATAATAATCCTTATGTTTATACGGTGAAAAACGAAACAAGGACGGGTTTTAGCTACACCTATTAAGAATGAAAAAGCTTAAAAACGAAAATGGCAGCGTAGGGTGGTGCAAAAGAACCTTTTTCTTTTTACAACATCGGAAGGGGTTGTTTTAGATGGTTGGATAATGAAAACCTCGCCGACTTTAATCCGTCTAAAAAGTATGCAGTGTTACCGTATCAATACAGTGGACCCTGGTAGTCAGCAGGTAATGAATTCGTGGAATGCAGGGTCAATGCGTAATGGTGGTGCCTTTTGATGTGTACTTTGCTCAGCATAATATAATAGTGGTTTGCGTTGATGGACGAGGTACTGGTGGTAGAGATGCAACTTTTGAAAAGTGTCACATATCAGCACTAGGTCGTTTAGAAGCAGCTGACCAAGTGGAAACTGCTATCTGGTTAGGTAAACAGTCTTATGTTGATAAAAACAAAATAGGCATTTGGGGCTGGAGCTTTGGTGGATTTACAACGCTTATGGCTATGAGTGAAGGAAGAAAGGTGTTTAAAGCTGGTGTTGCAGTTGCACCTCCTACAAATTGGAAATTCTATGATTCTGTTTACACTGAACGATATGTGCGTACGCCAAAAAGAAAAACCCTGATGGATATACCGCAATCCCATTACTCGTAGCAACAATATGTCTGGGACTTTATTGTTATGTCATGGAACTGCAGACGATAATGTGCATCTTCAAAATATGTACGAATATACAGAAGCATTGGTGCAAGCTGATAAAGATTTTAAGGAACTTTTATACACCAATCGCAACCACTCTATTTACGGAAGGAATACACGTAATCATTTATTACGCCAAATATCAAACTTCTTTCTGAAGGAGTTGAAGTAATAAAATATACATTTATATAAAAGGGAGAAATAATAGGTTTGACCGGTTATTCTCCCTTTTTCTTTTATCTTCTTTCTCGTTTATGGCTTATCTCTTTTGTGTTTACTCTCTTTATTCTTTATAGTGAGTTCTTAAACGATCGCCACAATATTCATACATTGTAGTATCTCTTTTTCTGTATGTGTCATATTATAATTGTAAAGAGTTATTTCTATTCTATATATAGGTATAAAAGAAGATTTTCTAATAATGATATAAGTATAAAAATAAAGTGATTTTATGTAGCTTAATTCACCTTTATAAATAGTGGGTGTATGTGTTTCTGTGCTTCTTTAAGGTCATTTGAGGGGTATAGAAGAACGTGAGTTCAACTTATAAAATGTGTTCTGTATGGAAAGACTTTGTTGAACTCACGTTAAAAGTTGTTAAAACAACTATTGATTTATGTTTTACTATTTTCTCGCTACCAAATGGAGTTTTAAGAATGTAAACACCTTTTCTACTAACATAGATAAATCGATGATATTCTCTCCTGCTTTGAGGCTTTGAGTTAGCACTTGAGCACCCTGATGCATTAAAAGAATTCAACTTTTAGATGCTGTTGAGCAGTGACTGTAACTTGTTGTTTAACCACTTTTGGGATAAACGCCGAACTTGCCAACTGCAACGTTTTTCTTCTACGTTTGTTATGACATTCTGCTCATGTCTTGATCTACAACAAGTCGATACCACGACTGCATCTTACCCTCATAAGCCATGGTTCATCATAGAAATCAAAAGGTAGGTCCTTGTGTCTTAGTGTATAAATCAACCTTAGAATATTCATCATTTTCATGGAATCGATGAAGTCGTAATACAAACCACGCTTTCTATCATTAAACGATACTTCATCGTATCCACGATAGAAGAAGTTGGTTTTTCCGTAACTCTGATATTGTGTAATAGCATAGAAACTTTTACCCGGACGAGAAGGTTCTTAGTGCTGAAAGGTGTCTACACAACCTGTCTCACCAGCAGACATTTCTCACTGTTTTGTAACCATCATGCTTTCTACCGGAATGTGTCCTCCACGTGTTTGTGCATAATGTAGAAATTGCATCTCCGTGCCAACCGTCAATACTCTTTATATAGAAACGTGCGGTTAGATTATTAACCAACTTAGTGGTTGAAGCAATATCACTACCTCTGTATTCTTATTTTGATAGTAGTGGCTTGTGAGAATACAATGTCCTCTTTCAACACGTGGTGTTGGTGTGGTTCTGTTTGGGGTTCTGTTTCTTTTTTTAGAGTTGGTGGTTTTTTTGTTTTTTTTTGGTTGTGGGTTTTTGTGTGTTGTGGGTGTTTTTGTTTTTGGTGTTTTTTTTTTGAATTATCGTTAGGACAGAAAAGAACACAACTCTGTACACTTTGAATTGCAGTTTTCCTGATGAGAGCATCTTTTTCAGAGGTATCGCTTTGCACCTGAAGCTGAATAGCATTAGACATAACGGTACCTTCGTAGCGTGTGTTGCTAATCGTTAGAAACGGTGATAGGTATTTAATCTGGTTTCTCCTTAGCATAAACAAAAGCTTCTTTAAACGCTACCTAGCATCGTTGGTTTTCTCACAACAATGGGTTGAGGGTTGGCAAGCAGGCTCTGCTTTTGGTTTAGGTTGAGGCTTTGGTCTCTGGTTTGGGAGCTGGAGCCTTGATTGTTAAAGTACCTGCATCATCTCTTTGTATAGCGGTGAACTTTTCTTATTGTTTTGCCATATAGTTCATCACCGCAAGATAATATTTTACCTTCTGAAAGTGGTATTGGAGTTATCTGGAATTCTATGGTTCTATATCTTCCTGCGATAAAGTACTTGAAACTTATCTAGAAATGTTTGTAGAATATGTTCGTCTCATCGACTCTTATGTAGGTTATTGCTGAGCGAGACGCGACCATAGTTATCAAGCTACCATTATTTGCAACAGCAATCTTTATAGTAGCACAAGTCAGCTGTGTTTGTAAACTCATGAGTGGGTCTCTCTCCATGAATATAAAGATTAGATTTCTTTCATTGGCATGGGTTTGAGGCTGTGGTTTTTGGCCCAGGTTGAGGTTTAGGTTGTGGCTTTGGTTCAACTTTGTCTGTCGAGGTTCTAAGTAGCCTTGAAAGGAAGCATCGTTGACTTGATGAATAACCACCACGTCCTCCACCAATACCTTCTTGTCCTGGTTTCAATACATCAAGCGCATACCAACCATTTTGAGACCTATTCCAGCCCCCAATCTACATACATAACCTCCAATGCAAATCCGTCTAACACAAAACAGTGTCCACCGCCTGTAGAAAAAGCCTGCATAAACCACTGGACCGTAGGGTTTTCCATTGCTATTTTTATGTTCTTTTAACCAATCATTTGTGTAATAATTGTTTTCTTTTCTAAGAACTTAACTGTAGATTTATATCCAAAAATGGTCTCTCGAAGCAGCTGGTGCATTGTAAAACATAAAGCACCACTACCTCCTGTTACAGCAGGGGTTATAACTACTGCATTGCATAGTTCAACGCATCTCTAAGAAGACGGCCAATGTTGCTCTGCTGTGTGTCGTTTAGCATTCTAAGAGTCTCACTGGTCATCCTCCTACCCAGTAACTTCGCAGCAGGCATATTGCTCCAATCATAAGGCGCATTTTCTTTGCCATCACCTTCAAAATCAAGAGACATATATTTGCCTTTCCAATAGTATGGACACCTGTCCTTTTTGCTTTTATTAGGCCATTTATGCCAACGCATAACGGTGACATTACGTTGCTACACAACCAGAAACAGTGGATAAAGTGTTCCTTTTATACTTGTAATTAGGTGCATAAAGGTTAAATGCATGCTTGCTCCCCATGATATTGCTTCTTCAAGTTTTGTTACTCTATCGTTACTATAAGCAGTAGAGGCTCAACTTATGCGTTCATCATCTGGAAGTGTACAGAGTTAGAAGACGATTATTAGAAGGAACGTTTTCTATTGCCATTGCATTTGAGATTTATACTCCCAAACAGCCAAATGGATAGATGGATGATTTTGAATATCCTCTTCTGTACGTTTCCTTTATCTGCATAAGCAAGAATAGTACGTACTCGATGCGATCATGCAAACTACAACATAACATTCTCTTTGCCATTGTTGGTTACATAATATAAATTCTCTGGAATTTTCAGAACAACATGCAAACCCTCGTGTTAAAGAAGCGCTGAGCTCTGTTTGTCTCTACATGAAACGTGTAAGCCAATGTTAACTCTTTTGCCCGCTATGCTTATTAAAGAATGAGTTGAGCCACTGCAAAGCTTTATGTGGGCCTATTGGTGCTGCCAGAGCTTGCAATGTGAGGGGTAACAAAAAGAATAAATAAAGCTTGTATATCTTTTCATTTTTCTTTAATTGATTTATATGAAACATTAAACGCCCCTCCACCTATTTATATTATAGGTGAAGAGATGTTTTATTCTTTATTTTAGAGATATGAAATATTAGTGATTTTAACAACACTGTTATTTCTTTTCCCTGATTAGAGTTAGGTTATAGGTAACTCTTCTTGTGAATTATACATTTCAAATAAACTTGCTAAGCTTCTGTTTCTTTGTGTCTGTATAAAGTCGCACTATAAGCACCCAGGGTATTCTTCATGTGAGATGTAGAGACAACACTGCGTGTTTCAGTCATATCCCGTACCAGTTTTTCGTCTTTCTTTACGAGTAATCTCAAGATACCTCATCACCATTTATTGAAACTGTTTTATTTTTTCTTTTAGAGTCTTGTAAGGTACATCTAAATTATTAACAGTCCATAAAGTTGTTTTCTTCTTCACCCATTCGCTTGCATGCCTAAAGAACCGTTTAAAACTGGCTTCCAGTTCATGTTAGAGAACGTCATCATCTTTGTAGCCTTTGCACCCAAACTCTGAAGCAAGACGAATGCGTTTTAAAAGTCTTTGCACGAAATCTTTTTGTGTAGTATATACATTAGATGCGTTAAAACACGTGCTTGAGAATTGTCTACAGCAAAGCGTAAACTGAAACTGATAGGTTGCAATTAGCGATAGGAACATGTTGATCCAGAAACGTCTACAGCTTCTAAGTTTTGTTTGTTACCCTCTTTGTAAAAGCAGCTACCTCACCAAAGCATTGTTATATGAATATCACTCTTGCTTAAGATATTCTTATATTTAGTTTCAGCATTGGCATCGATAGTTACATCGGTGTAATCTTTTAATAGCAAAGTCTAATGCTGCTTGAACATCTACGCTTTCATCTGTATCGATACATAAATAGAGAATACGTCCGTAGTTAATGTTAGAAACATAAACAGGTTGGTAGTTTTCAAAATAAGTCTTTGTCTACCTTATTAAAGATAGTAGAGTATTTCGTGGAAAGTCTGTTGAAACAGAAAATACCTTTTGGATAAACTCTCTCTAAGATATGATTTTTCTTTTATTAAAAGTTAAAAGCCAAAACTTGTAGACACATCAGCAATAGAATCTTAACAGCGGCACCCAATTCTAACTACCAATTCTGTGTTATTTGTTATCTCACCGATTGAATAGTTGTTTGTGCGCCTTCTTTGAATTGCATATTAGCCCATTCGTTAAGCGCATCTTGAATCACTCTTACGAATATTCTTTATAGTGTATTTTTGTTTTTGACTTTTTCTGCAGGGTTTTCAGGACTTAAATTGATAGAAAATGTGATATCTCCTAATTGACAATCTGTGATAGCAGCATAAGTTCCATCACCAATAGAATTACCTTTAACGCACAACCAGGATAGATAATGTCTGTTGTTGTCTAAAAGAATCGTTTCATCGAAAGCTTGTGAAATGGTATATTTCTTTTGTTTTGCTAACCCAATATCCAGGAATACCTATTCACATTGTCCTTTTCTCCTTGCTGAACATCTTCTGGTTCAGTGGTAGGAATAGGCTCTCCGATGTCGGAAGGCAGAACCTTTAAGTAAAACCGCTACCTACTTTAAGATTTTGAAGGTAACCTTTACTTGGTTTTAGCTTTCAAGAATCTTTTCATCTTGAACATTGTCTTTTACTCTTCTTTACTGAGAGAAGAGTCTAAAATAGCAGAAACATCTTTGAACAACTCGAAAAGTGAGTGAGCGCCTGCTACATGATAAAAGAGAGGAAGTACACCTTTTAGGCCAATCATAGATAAATTTTTGTTGTAATGTATTGTTTTTATTCATACAAGCTAAGAAATGAGTTACTTAACTTTTATGTTGGTTTGTTTAAAATTTTCATTGACTTAAGCAAACTAATAAACACAATGTTTTATGTGTTAGGTTGTCCTATGTACATTATATATTATATATAAGCGTGCTGTATAATATACTGTTGTTAAAGCAGATAATCATAAGTAAAACACCTTTATTTACTGTCAAATTTGACGTATTTATTTAAAACTACCAACAAATTACAAATGTTTTTTAGTTGTTTTAGAATGAAAAATTAGTTAAATCAAGGCTTATATTTGGCTGTTTTCACACAGCTACTATCAAAAGAGTAATAATTTAAAACATAATCCTATAAAATATAACCTCTTTTTCTGTTTGTTTTGTTGTGCTTATTTTATGAGAAAATACTCTTTGTTAACACTCCCATTTTCTTGCCATTTTTGTCATAAAAACACGTTTGGCACGGTGTTTGTATGTGAGCGAATAAAAACAAACAAATAAATAATAAAACTGTGAATATTAAAACCATTGGCAGATAGAGTGTTGATTTTACCAGCACAAGCAGAAGAAAAAGTAGGTGGAATTATTATTCCTGATACAGCAAAAGAAAAGCCTTTAAGAGGAAGTGTTGTAGCTGTTGGCGAAGGCACAAAAGACGAAGCAATGCTATTAAAGGCAGGTGATGAGGTTCTTTTATGGTAAATATAGTGGTACCGAATTAGAACTTGATGGTCAGAAAGTATTTAATGATGCGTCAAAGCGATGTGTTAGCAGTTATCACAAAATAAACAAATAAATATAAAACAAAAGCAATTATTTTTATTATGGCTAAAGATATAAAATTTAACATAGATGCACGTGAACTCTTAAAACGTGGTGTAGACCAATTAGCAGATGCAGTTAAAGTAACATTAGGTCCCTAAGGTCGTAACGTAGTTATTGAGAAAAAGTTTGGCTCACCCTTTAATTACAAAGACGGGTGAGTGTTGCAAAGAGATAGAACTTGAAGATAAGTTTGAAAATACAGGAGCTCAGTTGGTTAAAAGTGTAGCCAGCAAAACTGGTGATGATGCTGGTGATGGAACCATAACTGCAACTATTTTAACACAAGCTATTGTTCGTGAAGGTTTAAAAAACGTAACAGCAGGTGCTAATCCGTTAGACCTTAAAAAGGAAATTGATAAGGCCGTGAAAGCTGTTGTAGAGCATATTAAGAATTCAGCTCAACTTGTTGGAGATAATTACGATAAGATAGAACCAGTAGCACAGTGTCAGCTAACAACGACCCTGAGATAGGTAAGCTCCTTGCAGACGCTATGCGCCGTGTAAGTAAAGATGGAGTTATAACAATAGAAGAAAGCAAGAGTCGTGAAACCTACATTGATGTAGTAGAAGGAATGCAGTTTGACAGAGGCTACTTATCAGGATATTTCGTTACAGATGCAGAGAAAAATGGAGTGTGTAATGGATAATCCTTACATTCTTCTTTACGATAAAAAGATTAGCAATAGTAAAGATTTTTCTTCCATTTTACAACCCGTTGCAGAAAGCGGACGCTCTTTACTTGTTATAGCAGAAGATGTTGACAGCGAAGCACTTACCACTGTGTGGTTAATCGCTTACGATGCAGGCTTAAAAATATGTGCAGTGAAGCGCACCGGGATTTGGTGATCGTCGCAAAAGCAATGTTAGAAGATATCGCAGTATTAACAGGAGCTACTGTAATAAGTGAGGAGAGGACTTAAATTAGAACAAGCTACTATCGAAATGTTAGGCACTTGTGAGAAGGCTACTGTTGGTAAAGAAAACACTACAATCGTAAAGATGGTGCAGGAGAAAAACTGTTATTGCAGACCGCGTAAACCAAATAAAGAGCGAAATACGTAACACTACAAGTGCTTATGATAAGAGAGAATTACAAGAACGTCTGCTAAATTAGCAGGTGGAGTAGCAGTTCTTTACGTTGGAGCGAATAGCGAGTAGAGATGAAAGAGAAGAAAAGACCGAGTAGCATGGCGCTTTGTGCAACTCGTGCGGCTATCGAAGAAGGCGTTAGCTGGTGGAGGTTCAACTTATATCCAGCGCTTTAGATGTACTAAAAAGACCTTAAGGGCGACAATCAAGACGAACAAACAGGTGTTAATATCGTAGAGCGCCATTGAAGAACCCCTCCGTCAAAATTCGTAGCAAACGCTGAGGAGAAGGTGCAGTAGTAGTTCAAAAGGTGCGAGAGGTAAAGGTGACTTTGATATAACGCTCTGAACAGGTGTTTTGCGAAGACATGCGTAAAGGCTGAGTGATGAGATCCCAAGGTATCTCGTGTGGCTTTTAGAGAATGCAGCATCAATTGCGGGCATGTTTCTAACAACAGAATGTACATGAGTAGATAAGCTTGAAGAGAAACCCAATGCCAGCTATGGCTAATCCAGCAATGGTAGGTATGATGTAATTTTTATATTTTCTTATTATAAATGGGGTAGAGAACACTTGGTTTTCTATCCCATTTTTGTGTTGAAAAATAAAAGATAAGCTCAAATTAAGGGCTCTTTTTGAAACAAACTGAATGATAACCTAAAAATGTAATAGTTTTGCTTATAAAAATGAAACCAAACACCTTTAAATGCCTATTTTATTGAAAAACAACGCAATAGCTTAGATTTTACCTGCAATAGATAGTGTTTTTAACACCTAAAAGCTTGATATATTAGGTGTAAAAGCATGTATTACGCCTTAAAAGATAAGCTATTAAAGGCATAAACCCTATTTTATTACCTCCTCATATCGCTTTATTCTACGTTTCTAAAACCCTATGAGTTTTGGTATTTTCGCTTATTTTCTACCTCCATACACCTTGTTTATTAGTCTTAAATAGTTGGGTGGATAGGGGATTTTTAGTAGAATGATAAATGTAACAAAAACACTCACAAATGTGTTGCTTATGACTTTAAAACGTAGGTAAAACTTTTTTTATTCTTACCCATTAAAACATATAAAACGTTTTGTTAAAAACAAGAAATAATCTATTTGCCATCTTTCGTTTATCTGTATCCACTTTTTAGGATTATAAAAATCTACCTATCAAAAGTCTATTTTTCTTGCTTTTCTCATCTGTAAAAACATGAGATAACCATTGTATTTTTGCGTAGATAGTGGCTTATATAGAAGTGCGAAAAGAAACACAGTTAATGAGCTTTAACTATCCTTTAATTTAGAAAGAAATAAATTATCATTTTATATAATGGCAAAAGAACTGAAAGAACTTACCAAAAGAGCTGACAATTATAGTCAGTGGTACAACGATTTAGTGGTAAAAGCAGAGCTGGCAGAGCAATCTGCAGTGCGTGGTTGTATGGTTATAAAGCCCTACAGCTATGCTATTTGGGAGAAAATGCAACAGCAACTCGATAAAATGTTTAAAGAAACAGGAGCGCAGAATGCCTATTTTTCCAATGCTTATACCAAAAGTCTTTTCAGTAGAGAGGCTGAACATGAGAGGTTTTGCAAAAGAATGCGCTGAAGTTACACACTATCGACTTAAAAACGACTCAACGGAAGTGGCAGGTAGTAACCCTACGGCTCGATTAGAAGAAGAACTCATCATACGTCCTACATCTGAAAACCATTATTTGGAACACTTATAAAGCTGGATTAAGTCTTGAGAGACCACCTTTTAATGTGTAATCAGTGGTGTAACGTGATGCGATGGAGATGAGAACACGTTCTTTCCTAAGAACATCTGAGTTTTTATGGCAAGAAGGTCACACTGCACATGCTACAAAAGAAGAAGCAGAAGATGAAGCAAGAAAGATGTTAAAAAGTATATGCTAAGTTTGCAGAAGAATGGATGGCTGTTCTGTGTTGCAAGGAGTAAAGAGGAGAGCGAAAAGTTTGCTGGTGCACTGATACTTACACTATCGAGCAATGATGCAAGATGGTAAAGCACTGCAAAGTGGAACATCTCACTCTTAGGTCAAAACCTTTGCAAAAGTCATGCCGACGTAACATTCCTTAATAAAGAGAATAAAACCAGAATATGTATCGGGCTACCTCTTGGGGGTGTTTCTACCGCTTGATTGGTGCTTTAATCATGACACATAGCGACGACAATGGTTTGGTTCTTCCTCCAAAACTTGCGAAACTCTATTCAGGTTGTAATGATACCTATCAATAAAGGTGAAGAGCAACTAAATGCTATAAAGATAAGCTAAAATCCTATTGTAGATGCGCTAAGAGCAAAGGGCATATCTGTTAGTTAGACGATAACGACAATAAACGACCCGGCTTTAAGTTTGCCGATTACGAGCTAAAAAGGTGTCCCGTGCGTGTTGTAATGGGAGGAGAGACCTTGAAAAACAATACGGTTGAAATTATGAGGCGCGACACCTTTGGAAAAAGAAACAGTGTCTTTAAACGGTCTCGAACAATACATTGAAACCCTTATTAACCGACATTCAAAACAATATCTACGAAAAAGCACGTGCTTATCGATGATGCTCGTGTGACGAATGCGATAACTATGAAGAGTTCAAAGAGCGAGGAAAGAAGGTGGATTCTTTCCCTTTGTCATTGGGACGGGAAACAGAAGAAACAGAAGCTAAAAATCAAAGAAGAGGCACAGCAACTATACGTTGTGCTGCCTTTTGCTTACGAAACAAACAGAAGGTATAGACATGAGTTTCCTGGAAAGCCATCTAAAATGCCGTGTAATCGCTGCAAGAAGCTATTAACTAATAAATAAAATAATCATTATGGATTGGCTAAACAATCTATTTACCAACACAACCTCAGTGGCGCACATCGTACTGCTATTTGCTGTCGTTATATCGGCAGGTGTTTTACTTGGAAAAATCAAAGTTGAGGTATTTCATTAGGTGCAACATTTGTTTTTATTTGCTGGTATCATTGCTGGTCATATCAACTTTACTGCACCCTTGGAGATATTAACTTTCGTGCAAGACTTTGACTTATTCTCTTTGTCTTTTGTATCGGACTTCAAGTTGGACCGGGTTTCTTTCTGAGAGTTTCCGTAAAAGGTGGTATCACACTTAACGCATCTTTCTGTGGTAACAATCTTATTAAACATTGTAGTGATGTTTGCTTGTTACTATCTATTTTTCGACACTTCTAATCACCATAACTTACCTATGATGATTTGGAACTCTATTTGGTGCTGTGACAAACACCCCAGGTTTGGGTGCTGCCAACGAAGCATTATTGTCTCGTTTTCAAAGAAACCGATATGCCACAGATTGCCAGTGGTTACGCTTTGTGCTTATCCTTCAGGGTGTTTTTAGGCATTATTGGTGCAACTATAGCTATTAGGTATATTTGTCGTAAACTTGGGAAACAGAAGAAAAACAAGTGATAGAAGCAGAAGCAGAGAACCCTCATGCTAAACCACATCAAATGCTATTAAAGGTTGAGAACCTCGTTTATTGCAGGCGAAGTCTACAACAACATCAGAATTCCTTAACCGTGAAATGGTATGCACTCGTGATAAGCAAAGTGGAAAAATATCTATTCCTAATGCAGATACAATCTTTAATCTCGAAGATGAGATGCTTGTGGTGTGTGCTGAAGGAGATGCTGAGGCGATACAAGCCTTTATCGGACCTGAAATAACATGCGGAATGGGAGCAAGAAGACGAAAGTCAACCACTTATTTCTAAGCGTTTAATCATAACAAACCCTGCTATCAATGGTAAAACACTTGCTCAAATGCACTTCTCAAGTGTGTATGGTGTGAATATAATACGTATCACTCGTCAGGGAATGGATATGTTTGCATGTAGCAGTCACAGATGTCAAATAGGTGATAGGCTTACGTTGTAGGTCCTGAAGATAATGTTCATCGTGTAGAAAGTTTAGTGGGTAACTCTACAAGACACCTTGATGCTCCTAATATTGCTACCATATTTATTGGCATTATCGTAGGAATTATCTTCGGAAGCATTCCTTTTAGCATTCCAAACATGCCAGTTCCTCTTAAATTAGGTATTGCAGGAGGCCCTTTTAATCATATCTATTTTGATTGGAAGGTTTTGCTATAAGTTCAAATTGGTTAGCTATACCACCACATCGGCTAATATGATGCTTTAGAGAAACAGGCTTAGTGTTGTTCTTGGCTTGTGCATTAAGGCAGGAGCTCATTTCTGGGACACTGTTATAGCTGGAGGATGGTTTGAAATATGTTTGCACCGGTTTCTATAACTATCATTCCAATTCTATTGTCGGAACGTATACTAACGATTAAAGTACAAGTTTAATTATCACTATTATGGGCATGCTTGCTGAAACCCTATACAGATCCACCCGCATTGGCATACGCTAACCAGTTATGTTCTCGTGAAGCAGCGTCATGGGCTACATCACAGTGTATCCACCACATGTTTTTGAGATACACTGCACAGTTATTAGTTCTCTTCTTTGCGGTTAAGCATAAAGAAGGTGGTTGACGCTTCGTTAGGTATGGTTTACTAACGAAGCGTATAAATATAATAAGGTGTTAATCGTTTTAATGGGCATTTGCTGCCTTTTACTTGTTAAAATCATCTGATAACATAGTTGAGAGGCGAGGTCAGGCATACCCACACCGCCTATAGTATTCCTTTGTGCGTCAGCATATAGCAAATGATATTTCGTTGAGTATGCTTTCTTCGGAGAAAATAGCTGAACATAATGAGAAGTCTTGTTTTATAAAAGCTCTTTAGAGAACACTTTATTATTTCCTTTGAATACACTTAAATGGATAATGTTATCATAGTAAACATTAGAAAACCTCTACACCTTCATCGTTATAATTAGGTTTAATAACCTATAAGTAGTAGGTTAATGAATATAGCGTGATACTTATCTTGACCCATAGATACAACCGTGTCGTTCTTAATCAATGTACCGTGATTAAGCGTTACAGCAGGTTTATTTTCAAACGCATAAACATCTTCGGGATTATCACGCTTTTCACCAATCTAACAAGCTCATTGTTTGTATTTGTAAACTCAAACAAGTGTTCAGCCTGCCTTTTTATAGCATATTTGTTGTGCTTGTGCCTATGAAAGCAATAGAATCGTCTATAATTTTGAAAGCTACTGAACACTAACTGAGTCGGATAGAATAGAATCTCCTTTTGCACGAAAGGCAACACCATCTTCATCGTTAATCCACGACCTTGTAGCATTTCTTTTGCTTTAAGGTCTTCTTGTTTCTCGGTTATAGCCTGTTTAGAGTTAGAGTTGCACGCCATAAAGAGCGAGCCTACTAACAACCATGGAGCTATATTTTTAAGTTTAATACCCGTGTAATACATTGCGTTTATTATTGACTTATTTACCTATACCATAATAGGTAAATCCTGCTTCGTTCAACTCTTTTGCATCAAATATGTTTCTGCCATCTATAAGCAATGGTGTTTTCATCACTCGTTTTATGACGTCCCAAGTGGGTAAACGAAACTCTTGCCATTCAGTTAATAGCAATAAAGCATCAGCATCTAAGGTAGCTTCATACATATCTTTTGCAATGGTAATCTTTATCACCTAATCTACGTTTGCATTCGTTCATTGCAATAGGGTCGTAGGCTTTAATGTGGCAACCAGCTTCTAATAGCAAGTTAATCACAACCAATGCCGTCGAATCTCTCATGTCGTCAGTGTCTGGTTTAAAAGCTAATCCCCATAGAGCAATGGTTTTTCCTTTTAAATTATCTTTACCATACACCTTGCAGAGCTTATTAAATAGCACCTGTTTTCTTTGGCTTTGTTCACCTCTTCTACCGCCTTTAACACTTGCAGATTATAACCATTGTCTTCTGCAGTCTTAATAAGAGCCTTTTACATCTTTTAGGGAAACAAGAGCCACCATACCCACAACCAGCACATAAAACTTACGTCCTATGCGTGTCGCTACCCTATTCCAGCTCTAACCATGTTTACATCAGCTCAACAAGTTCGCATAAATTGGCTAACATCGTTCATGAATGAAATGCGAGTAGCAAAGCATTGAGTTAGCTGCATACTTAGTCATTTCAGCACTTGAATGTCCATAAAGAGCACACGCAAATTGTTTAATAAGCAGGCTTTGTATAAACGAGATAATATTTGCTTAGCTTTTTCGCTTTCAACACCCACAACAACACGGTCGGGGCTCATAAAAATCTTTTATAGCATTTCCTTTTTTAAGAACTCAGGGTTGCTTGCAACGTCGAAAGATACATTAACATTTCGTTTATCTAAGGCTTTTTGAGATGGTTTTTTCACCTTTTTAGACGTTCCAACAGGTACCGTACTTTTGTAACTACACCAAATGACGGTTTTAAATGTTCGCCTATTGTTTGTGCAACCTGAAGATACTTTAAATCGGCACTGCCTATCTCGTCTGGTGGAGGCCCACAGCAGAGAAAACCACTTCGTTCGTTCAAAATATCTGCTAAAGAAGTGGTAAACTTCAAACGTCCTGCTTTAATATTCTTAAGAACAAGCTCGTCTAAACCCGGTTCGTAAATGGGAATTTCACCACGAGTTAAGCGTTCCACCTTATCTTTGTCGATGTCTACGCATGTAACCACAGCACCTGTTTCAGCAAAACAAGCACCCGAAAACCAAACCTACATATCCTGTTCCTACAACAGCTATATTCATGTTCGTTAATCAAATAGTTCTGCTTCAATGTTGAAGCGTTTAAATCTTTTCTTATTGATGATAATATCTGAAGCATCAATGCCCCATTCTACACCTACGGTAGCATCATTCCATATCAATCCTGCTTCACCTCTGGTGCATAGTTGTTATCACCTTGTAAGTGAAGATAGCTTCGGGGCTTAATACCACGAAACCATGTGCAAAACCACGAGGAATAAACAATTGTGTGTGTTTTCTGCTAAGTTCTACTGCTACATATTGTCCAAATGTGAGCGAACTTTACGAAGGTCTACAGCTACATCGAGCACCTACTTAATAACGCGCACCAATTTGGCTTGTGCTTTATCCTTTTTGATAATGAAGACCACGCAAAACACCATAAGAAGAGCGTGATTCATTATTCGAACAAAAGATTGTTTTGCCTATATGAGCATTGAAATCGGCTTCATTCCACGATTCAAAAGAAATATCCCTCTTTCGTCTTGAAACACCTTAGGTTCTATTATCCAAACCCCTTTAAGTTTTGTTTCAGTGTAGGTCATGCTGCAAAATAATTTATTACTATGTGTAGATAAAATTGTTACTTTTTGTTTTATCGAAAGTAAAGCAAAAGTGTAATAACTTACAATCTTAAGCCTCCCCTCTAACTCTTGCAAAGTTACGAAAAATACTAAAAAGAACAAAGGTTTTAAGGCGAAACCTTTTTATAAATAAATGTATAATAATAAGAAATAGACCGATGATTGAAAAGAATGAAAAAAGATAGGGGAGGAAGTGTTAGCAATATGTTTATTTTTGTTTTAGAAACAATGAGAAATGAGGCGAAAAACAGTTTGTTATTTGTGTTGTTTTAGCAAAAATAGCTGCCTTTTATGACTTTTAAAATGGACAGTAAACCTATTTTTGCAACTTAAAAATAAGCGAAAACAACTAAAACATATAGCTTTTGCATTTTCTAATAATGTGTTTTAGGAAATAAGAAAACAAGACCTGCTCTTTTAAAAGATATATGTTTTTAAAGGTGAAAAAGGATAAAGCTATTGAAAGCTAAAACACAAGGGGTTTAGCCCCTAAAAGATAAGCTATTGCAAGTAAACCTTAGCTATTGCAACTTAAAAACATAAGGTTATAAATGGTAAGGTTTTTGATAATGAGTTTGTTAATGTAAATAGAGTACTTTTAAACCTTAAAATAACACTTTTATAACACTCGCTTTTCAACTCGTATTCATTGGTTTTGAAAAACAAACAATTATGCGCTATTATAGTGAAGTTTAACGAAAAACAAGCGTCTTGTTTTGTGTTTTTACGAAATATCTTGTTATAAAAGTGCAATGATATCATTTCAACAAAAAGAATTTCACTTGTAACCATTGCTGCTTTGTGGGTGAAATATGTGCCTTGGGGTTGTAAACTTTTCTTTTAGCATAAAAATATCAATATTTTTACTTATGAGGTGCTATATTAAACATTATACTTATTTTTGCAAATTAAAGGGATAAGGTTAAGTGCGATAAAAACACTATGCTTTTAACATCTATCTGTGAATATTATAGAAAAACAAAAGCGTGTTGATAAAAATATAAAATGATACACGAATATAATGTAAGGGTTTTGGCAAACAAGCTCATAACGAAGAGGCAAAGCAATTATATAGCACGAGATAAAAGTACAAACAGAAAGAATATAGTTAGAGTGTTAAAAGCGCAGTATAGATGCCCGACAACGCACTATTTTTGTTAATCTTAGTTTGCGTGTTTATGTAAACGAACTGCCCTCTGATGAGGAATTTGATACACCCAATACAACGATGTGAGCCATAAACCCGCCGTAATTGTAGTGGGCGAGGGGGCCTGCGGGTTTGTTTGCGTCTGTAGATTGATAGAAAAAGGCTTTCGACCAATTGTTTTAGAAAGAGGTAAAAGCGTGAACGAACGCAAAAAAGACATTGCTTTAATTGCCACAACTCAGGTTGTAGATGAGGAAAGTAATTACAGTTTTGTCGAAGGAGGAGCAGGAGCTTTCTCTGATGGCAAGCTTTTATACACGTTCAAAGAAAAGAGGTTCTGTTTCAAAAATATTAAATGTCGTGTCAACATGGAGCTTCAACGTCTATATTGGTAGATGCTCATCCGCATATAGGTACCGATAAACTTCCTGTGGTAATAGAAAATATGCGTAAAACCATAGAAAGATGTGGCGGACAAGTGCTGTTTCAAACTAAAATGACTTCTCTTTTATACAATAATAATGTGGTAGAAGGGGTGAAAGCTATCGACCTTAAAACGGCAAACGAAAAGATTTTTAAAGGTGCTGTTATATTAGCTACAGGGCATAGTGCAAGAGATGTGTATCGTTATTTGCATGATGATGGAATAGAAATGGAAGCTAAAGGAATAGCCGTGGGCGTTCGTTTAGAGCGCATCCCGCAACTAATAGACCAAATTCAATATCATAATAAAAAGAGGGAAGAGGCTTATATTTGCCTGCCGCCGAATATAGCGTTTTGTTACGCAAGTGAAAGAAAGAGGCGTGTATGTGTCCCGGTGGACGTTATTCCTGCTGCAACAGGACCATCTCAAGTGGTTGTAAAATGGTATGAGTCCGAGCAACAGAGGTAGTAATGGAGGTATAGCGGCGCGTTGTAGAAACCAGACCCGAAGATATTGCAGGCGATGATGTGAACTTAAAATGATGAAATTTTCAGGAGGAAATAGAACAAACTGTTGGCAACAAAGGAAACAGAAAACAAACAGCTCCCGCACAACGAATGGTAGATTTTGTTAATAAAAATTAAGTTCGGACCTTCCTAAAAGCTCTATAAACCGGGATTGATAAAGCAGTCCACTTCATTTTTGATGCCCTGAACACGTTGTTTCACGCTTACAAGAGGGCTTTTAAGAAGTTTGGTAAAATGAGTGAGGTTTCCTAACAAAACGATGCTTTGATGATTGCTGCCGAAACAAGAACATCATCTCCTGTTAGAATTCTTCGTGAAAAGACACTCTTCAACATGTTCGTATCAGCTGGATTGTTCCTTGTGGCGAGGGAGCAGGTTATGCTGGAGGAATTGTTTCAGCAGCTATGGACGGAGAAAAAGTGCAGATATATTGTGTGCCGAATATTTGTCGTAGCAAAATGCTATTTCTGTTATAAAACAATAAAAATGTAAGTGTTACAACAAAGTCCTATATAAATAAGGTAAAAACAAGGTGTGTAAACACGTTAAGGTACAAAACAAAATAGTAAATAAAGAAACATTTGAAGGCTTAAATCGTGCGGTGGATGTGTTAGAAGAAGAAAAGTTAAGAAAGAACCTTTCTTTTAATTGCAAAACGATAGTAATAAAAGCCCAAGTAGAAATTATTTTAGCTTTCAAGGCCTATGCTCTTGGAAAACATTTCTCTTTTTAGAGAATATATAAAGCTACAACAGCCAGTTCTTTATTTGAAGCTAAATTAGGATTTGAGGAGTTTCACACCAACACACACTCGCCTGCTTATACCGATGACGAAATAGATGAAAACTAACACGTTGTTCAAGTCATATCTCTTTAATTTCGCTTTCTCAATATGTGCGTTTGGCAGATAAGGTGAAAAAGCGTTAAACCTTCTATCAGTATAGGATTAAAGAGTAAATCCAGAGTATTCAGAAGTGGACCGACCTCTATAATCCTTGTGCCGCTGGTACTGTGGTGTAACAGCAGATAAATTGCCACAAGAATTGCCTCATATCGAAGGATTTCATTGTCATTGTCATTGCGAGAGTGGTTCTGATGTGTTTGAACGTACATCAAAACACATCGAAGATAAGTTTTCTGCATGGTTTTCGCAATTGAAAATGGATAAATTTTTGGTGGTCATCTCATGACACGCAACGATTATGATATAGAAAAACAATAACACTACTTCAAAAGTTTCACCATCGTTATCCACATCTTCATATTATATTAGAACCGGGTAGTGCTTTTGCATGGCAAACAGGCCCTTTAGTGTCGCAAGTGATAGATGTTGTAGAAGATAAAGGTATTAAAACAGCTTATATTAAATGTAGTTTCACTTGTCACATGCCCGACTGTTTGGAGATGCCTACATGCCAATGGTGCGTAATGCACAAGGATAGACGGAGAAGAAAACAAGAACAGACACTCACAAACATCGTTATCGTTTCAGGCGGAAACAGTTGCCTTTCAGGAGTTTCATAGGGCGATTGGCTCTTCGATCATGAACTACAAATAGGCGAAAACATTATTTTTGAAGATATGTTACATTACACTACTGTTAAAACAAATATGTTTTAACGGCATCACTCATCCATCTATTGCACTATTAAAAACGAATAACGAATTGGAAATCTTGCGAGAATATACATCGAAGACTATAAAATAGAATGGATTAAATGCTTAAATACGTTCTAAAATTCTATTTTTAATGCCAAATAATAGATAACGAATTATTTTGGTAGTTGAGAAAAATATTGTAATTTGCATTCGCATTTAGAGAAATGCCTTTTGTGAGTAAGCGAAATAGCTCAGTTGGTAGGCCAGCGTGAGTTCGAGTCTCGTTGTTCCGCTCTTAAAATCATTAAAGAGAATTAACGATAAAAGAATAGCCCGGTGGCGAACAGACGCGCACGTTTCCAGGTGCGTGTTTTTAGGACGTGCAGGTTCGATTCCGCTCCGCACTCCACCTTTTGTTATCTAATAGTTTTGGAGAGGTGGCGGAATTGGTAGACGCGCTACTTTGAGTAGTGAAAATTACTGTGGGGAGTTCGAGTCCCTCCTCACTTATATGTCAACTAACTGGTGAAATAGCCAGTTGGTAGGCCAACCTCGGTTGGGGTGCGAGTTCGATCTCGTTTTCCGCTCTTTGTATATTTTATCTCAGAAAATTGTATTCTCAATGAATTTATATGTTCGCTATTTTGACAATGAAGCATTAGCTTATAGTGTCGAAGAAGCTTTTAGATTTTTGTATTCTATACCTGAAATTGGTATGAACCCTGAACTTGAAGCCGATATGAGATTATGTTGCGAGCGATGTGTTTTATCCTCACGTTATAAAAGTGCGTCAACGTGTGTATTTTTATCATGATAAAAACGACGGCAGCAACAATGAATGACTTAAACAGAAGAAAGCTTTTACACCCAATGCCTATGCCTTCGAATGTTAATGAACGAAGAGAAATGCTTAATAATTCTGTCAGTCGTATGAATGAATATCGTGAAGGCTGGTGGAAGGCACGTTAGATTTCAAACGAGTGGTAATGATTCCCGCCAACAGGAAAGTTTGAATACAGAGATACTCGCTTTATTGTTCATTGTAAAGCTACATCAGGTTTAGAGTGTTATAACAGAATTGTGGACCATTTAAGAGATAGAGTTGATGATCGTTCACAGTTTCCCTGTTGCAAAAAGGAAAGAACTTTCAGTTTTAAATATCTTGGCATGTGGAAGTCGTAACGACAAGTTATAGATAATACTCAACAGTTATATTACAACACTATTGTATTTTGTGTTTTATAGATAAGTGCTGTGAGCATAAAATACGATTTCTTAAAAGTAGGAGGTTAGCGTTATGAATAAAATTATGTTGATAGGAAACGTTGGAAAAGACCCCGATGTGCGCTATTATGATGCCGATCAGGCGGTAGCCCACTGTCTTTTAGCTACTACCGAACGAGGGTATACGCTTCCAAATGGTACGAAAGTGCCCGATAGAACCGATTGGCATAATGTTATATCGAGGATTGGCTACATTGATTGAAAACCACGTCCATAAAGGCGATAAGATTTATCTGTTGAAGGCAAAAGTTCGTTATCGCAATATATGATGACCAGCGAGGTGTGTAAGACATAATATAACAGAAGTGTATGTAGGTACACATGGAACTTCTTTCGCCTCGTGTAGGCCTCACCACAGAACCACAGCCCTCATCATAAAGTACAGCCCCTCACGACTCTACTACAACAACAGATACAGATGATGCTAATCTGCCTTTTTAAGGTGAGTTAGCATCATCTTTACTATACTATTGATATTATAAAGTGAATAAAAGATTTTATAATTAGTGCATTAGCCGACACGTTTCTTTCCGAGCCCAGCATGGGAGTTTATGTGTCGTTAGATGCTTACTATTGACTTTTAACAGGTGTTTGCTACGCTGCGAGTGCATCAGAGAGTGCGTGAGTTTATCTCCTTCCGACTCTTCAGAGCTTGAGAGCGTAATGAAGCAGATAAAACATTCAAATGTTGCGTGATGATAGCGAAAAGAACATTAGCTACAATTCTCATTACCAATAACTGTGAGATGTAACCATCAATATGTTATGCCAAATTTTATATTCGAACTGCGACCATCAATTTGGAGCTACTGCCTCATTAGTCATAATTTCTTTTGCATAAATCCATTCTTCTCGCATATTTCTTTGCTCTCTTTGGAGAAATCATTTCCAAAAGGTATATAGTAGACACCTCGGCTGCACGTAGTCGTCGCGTCATCAGGTGTTTTGTCGATGAGAGCATTTTGGCCTGTTGAAAACATTTTGTTGCGCAGTGGTATTTTTAGCTTCTAAAGTGATACACGACGATCAATAGAGTGCTTAGTGTGAGACGAATTAGAACAAGCATTAGAGCTTACAGACCGAGGTAAAGATTAAAGATGCGACAACGAATGTTGCAAGGAATTGTGCGATTTGGAGGTGAAACAGCGAAAGAAGTGATGACAGGCAGACAAGACATTGTGGGTATGAAATACGCACAAGCTATGCTCAATGTGTTAGCATTGTAGAAACAATTATAGTCGTATTCCTGTAACACTCAAGATAATGGAGATAGCCTCCACGGGGTGTACTACATTAAAGACCTATTGCCTCATCTTTCTAAACCCACAACCTTTCGTTGTAGAAGCTTAATACGCCCTCATACTTTGTTCCTGAAAACCAAACCATTAGACGATGATGCAAGATTTCAAAAAAACAAGTGCATATTGCCATTGTTGGCAAATGAGTTTGAGAGAGACAAGCGGATTGATTACGTTAGAAGACATACTCGAAGAGATTGTGGAGAGATTAAACGATGAATACGACGAAAGACATTTTGGTATAGAAAGTTAAACCATAACACCTATACTCTTTGATGGAGACACTTTTTAAGCGACCTTTGTAGAACATTAGACCTTAGCGATGAATATTTTCAAGTGAAGGAGATGCCGATAGCTTAGCTGGTTTATTGTTAGGAGATTCAAGGCGATTTTCCAACCGTTCGTGAAAAATAGAATATAACCAGTTTATTTTTGAAGCATATTGGCGGTAGAAGGTGCAAATTAGTAAAGGTTAAAATAACTGTCAAGTCATGATGCTTTGTATGCCTTTGTGTCTGTTTGTTCTATCAATGCAGAAACCTCAATAGGTATGGAAAATAACTGAAAACAGAGCAGTGGTTTTGCAAAACATAATTTTCTGATAGCTTAAAATACCACATTGAGCAATTATAAAAGCGAAAGTAGAGCTTGAAGTGTTAACTGCATGCTGTGCAAACACACAAACGATAATGCCTGCCACCAACTCCATCTGGCAAGCCACTTTCTTCGCATGGTTTATCTGATATAGTCTAAAAACTATGCAGCGCAATTTATACCAATAAATGGGGCAATAGACATAAAATATATTAGCAATAGGGTGAAAAATACGCCATAAGTTTTTTAAGAAGAAGAAACGCAAACAGTTTGTTGCTTTATTGCTTCATTGGACAGCAAAAGAAACACTTTACAAATATCTTCGGAGTGCAGTTGTTTTTTCTAAATGCGTGTTTTGCCTTTTTGTTTGCAAAACAAGGTGTTTTTTATATTGAAAATTTAAAAACACACACACCAATACCCTGTTTTATTACGAACAAACGACCATTTATCATCCTATGGTTTCTTTGTGAGTATAAACAAATGTTATACGTAATAAAACAAGAAGGGTATTGTTTTGCCTTCATAAATGGTGTTTTGCTGAGTTTGTTTTAAAGAATAACAGCTCTTTTTCTTTTACTCTTTATCGTAGAAAATAAACTGAATAACCTTGAGATAACATCATAATCTATTTCAGTGAGCAAATGTTTGGACATAGTCATGTTTTATATTACCCTTTTTCTGTTTCGTTACCATTGTTTTTTAAGGTACTAAAGGCAAAAATAAGCGCATATTTCATAACACTTCCCTTTCTTTGCTCTTCAAAATAATAGTTGTACACGTAAATTAAAAATAAGCCCTTAAAATAGGTTTTAAGTAAAAAGTGGCAAAAGCTTAAGTTTTAATACAAAAGATAAGCTTTGGGTGTAAAACATAAGCTATTGGTGTCAAAACATTAACTGGCCATGCTAAAACTAAACTTTGCGTTATTAAAACACCATTTATTAGGATAGTATGGTTTCGTTTTGAAAGAAAAACCTATGTTTTGCACATTTTACGAAAAATACGCGACAGAAAACCAAACAATTCTTACAAAACGCGCAATAACAGCTTTTTCTCCTAAAATGAAAATTGAAAATGTAACAAAACTTACTCACAAAAAGTAAGTCTTAAAATAACATTTTGATGAGGCTTTTTGTTACAAACTGGTATAAACAATTAAACACCGAACAAGTTCGTTCAACTCTAATAGATACTATTTTTTTGAAAACCAAACAACACTGAAACTATTTAAAAGAAAGTTCCTCTGATAGGCTTTTCCTATATAAATGGTATCTCCTTGAGACACTTTCTAAGTGTAAGATAAGTTCTGCAATGCCGTTTTCAATGTAGTTTTGTATAGCTCTTTAAGCGGACGAACACCAAGCGAACATCATAACTATAGTAACCAATACAACTTTCCTTTTTGCCTTATCTGTTTATCTCAATTTGGTAGCCTAAATCGTTTGTACGTTTAAATAATATAGCCAATTCTATCGGTAATCTTTAAAATGGCTTGACACATCTAATTGGTCGAACATGGTAACTAGTCTAAACGATTAAGAAATTCAAGAGCGCAAATTGTTTACTTAAACTACTGAATAATGCCTTGCCTTATTCTTTATCGGTATCATTTAAGTCAGAACCAAAGTTACCCGCATTAAAACCAACACCACGACCAAAATCTTTAGCTGTCGTGTTCCAGCGTCGAGGTCATGATGATGTGTTTCCGTCTACCAATCTACCATTTCCATCGGTTAAACGTCCTTCGTCAACACCTGAGAAGTAGGTTAAAAATATTTCCATGAGCTTTTCTATCTCATCAGTAAGATGATTGAATAAGGATGACGTCACTTTCTCGGTCGTGCCCACCTTCTTCGTATCCAACATAGCTGGTGGTGGTTAATAGGTCGTAAAGTGTTAAACGCTTCACGGTGTATTCGCTCATGTCAATTCTTGTTAACGAATCACGTTAGACCCGAAACATCATTTCTGCCAATTTCTTGGCGCTGATCGTTTTCTATACCGTTGGACCCTAAAAACGCCAAAGACACCGATGGGGTGGTTAGGGTCTTTTAAAGCCACACGGTTACGCTGCTTGTGGCTTTTAACCATTTGCTTTAGCCAGCATCTTGAAACAATAACACTTTTAAGTAGGCTTTCGCATATCTTAAGTCCGTTTTGCCTTCAGCTTCTTCTATTCACTCCACGAGCACACCAGCTAATAAAGATATTGTTTAACAACTTCTTTTCGGTGATAATAGCAGGTTCGTTATTGTTCTCCCTTTAACCATGATTGATTTCCAATTGGTTAAGTTCTTGCTCTAAACAGCTTTGCTCATCGCGGAATTTAGCTGCTAATTCAAAGTTTTGATTTTCTTTCACTTCGCTTCTTTTGTGTAACTTCATTACACTTCTTTCTTTTTTCTTCGATAGAAGGGGCATTTAATATTTTGTAAAGTACACTTTTGAGCCCTACGTCTAACACATCAATAGCTTTATCTAGGAAAGAACAGGTCACCTGTAAGATGGCATTCCGCATCAGAATTGACTTACATCGCTTGTAACACCTCATCTGTAGATAACATGATGATGTTCAATAAGTATCTACTTTTTTTATGTTTCGTAGAATTTGAGCGTTTCCTCATTGCTTTATGAGTTCTACTAATATCTTTTTGAAAAGCGTCTTTCTAATGCTCCGTCTTTCTCAATTGTTTTCCTATATTCGTCTGTTATGGTAGCTCTACCATTGAGCTCGCCTCTTGCTAACTCAGGTTTCATTATATTGGCTGCATCCATACTACCGGGTTCCTCCAGCATAATGATTATTGACTGTATTTGCGTCTATAAATACAATAATGTTAGGATTGTTTCTTAATTCTTTCATCAAAGCCTTTATGCGGTCTTCAAACTGTCCTCATTAACTTCATACCTGCTACCATTGAGCCATATCTAAAGATTTAAACGTTTATTAAATAGCACCAGCGATGTTTATGCTGTACAATGAGTTGTACTAAACTCTCTACAATGGCACTTTCCTACTCCCGGTTCTCCTATAAGTATGGGGTTGTTTTTCTTTTCTACGGCATAATATCTCTGCTAAACGTAGAATTTCATTTTCTACTACTGGGTCGAGAGTAAACCCTCAATGGCACCTTGAGTAGATTCGGTGAAAAGTTATCTAAATAGGAGTTTACTGTCGCCTTTACTGCTTTTGTGGCTGTATTCGTGGCTTTCGGAGTGTTGATTATTTGTGCCATTGAAAGGCGATTCACGTGCATTTCTTCCTCTTCATCAGACAACTCTAATCTGCATGCCAGGTAAACATATTGAGCTTATTGATAGGCTTCTGTATCTTCGTAGTTCATATTGTATATGCTAAAACTTCTTTTGCTCCGTTCTTTTCGTCTTTATGCGGTGCAAAGAATAAGGTGTTCAATCAGCATCTACAATAGAGGTGTGATAATTACTTGCTTATAAAGAACCTAGACGCTTTAAAAACATTGCTTGCATCTTCGTTAAGGGTGATGTTGGTTGACGATAGTGCATTAAGACACAGCACTAATGAGAACCTTTTATTCCTAGTGGGCACACATTTCGTTAGGATTTATATGAAAATTTCAAATAAACCACTAATAAGATGTGAGTTTCTTTATTATTCCGGTAGTAAATGTTCGGGAGATGGCGTTACTTGCCAGTCGGATAGCTTCTGAACGACTTGAAGCTAATCAGAAAACTCGGTGAAAACTGATTGGCCATGTTTTTATACCTTTCTTTTTAAACTAATATCTTTATTTTTGTATCAAACATTGTTATGAAGTGTATATAAATGCAATATAAACAGATAAAAGGTAGTAGATATGAGTGATTTTTGAGGTTTTTACTCATATTTTAATAACTTCTTAAATGTAGATGTTTATAACTAATATAATGTTCTTGATATTTAATAAGGTATGTATTTGTTTGTTTCAATAAATAATATTACTTTTGCAATATACAAAGAGATAAAGAAAAATCTTAGTGGATATCTAAGAACTAAATTAGATGTATTTTCTTAGATAATAATTAAGATGAGTAAAGTGTTTACTTTAATTTAGAAAATACCCTCATATTTATTTTGATGTAGTGTTAGAATATCAAAAACAAAAAACTTTACTAATAGAATGAAGAAAAAATGAAAAGAACATTATTTTGCGTCTAACGTTGTTAGCTTAATATGTTGCTGTGATGCAAACTTATTACAAAAGGACAAGCATTGGAGTATTGCTTCTAAAGTATCCTAGCAATCAAACGCTGTCGTGAACGATGCACTCAAAACACGTCGTATAGAAGCAAACGAGCAACCAGCTTATTATATTTTCACCCAGCGATCAACGATGAAAAAGTTTCGTCATTGTATCGGGAGAAGAGCAAGCTAAAAGGATGAAGACAGTGGTTTGAGCTATGGAGATAAGATCGAAGCGTAACAGATGAGAGGCACTCACCCTACTCTCAAACAGTCTTAAAAGACTATGACCACTGAAAGTAGAAAGCCAGGTAGAGCTAATGCATACAAGCATCAGCCACAACAAGTTCCTCCTTACACTCAAAGCGAAAAGGTAGAACCATTGCTAACAAGTAAGTGGGACAATCATGAACCGTTTAACAAATACACCCTGTCATTGATGGTCAAACATGTACTGCAGATGTGTGGCGACAGCCACTGCACAAGTGATGTATCATCATAAATGGCCTCAAAGATCGTCCCATCGGACTATACTATAAGCATCAGACCATGAGATGAAGCTCGAAAGAGCGAGTACTTATTGGTGGGATGATATGAAAGACACTTCGGAAGTAAAGATGACTACAGACGTTCTCAACAAGCTGCTGGAGTATTAATGCGTGACATAGGTAAGTGCAGTTAGATGACATATTATCGTGAAAGGAAGTGATTCAAACTTGACAATACGCATGCACGCCCTTCGACATACATTTGATTATACCGTGCGATATCTTGACAAAGATGTTCTACCTGCAAATGCATTTTCCTAAAAAGAAGTGATGCAAGAACTCTCCGACGTATACCCTGTGGTCGTAGGAGGGTCCTCGTGCCTTGTGTATGACGTCATGATGAGTCAAGGATTTCATACACATCAACTGATGGGCGTCACCTGATGACGGCTATTTCGATATAAATACCGTTTATTTGAAATGTTTCATGGATTTCGCACCTACATGGTGGAACTTTTCTGGGACGATATATCTGTTGTATTTGCACATCCAAACAACGTAAGCGCAACTCGCTTCACGATATAGCCCGTGGCTTTAGATGCTCGTGTAACCAGCAGCATTTACTATTGAGTAAAACATAAGGAGCACGAACACGACGATGTCAGCTGAAATTGAAAAGGGTAGGAGCGTTATAGTGCTGCGTGAAAGGAGCTGGGTGCGTTTCACCGAAAAGGTAGCTCTTGCGCCTCTATATAATGAGTCAAAATGAACAGAGTGAAGATATTTCAACTCGATATCAGTGATAATCTACAATGGGCCATCTATTTTCACACACATGTCATTTTGGATGTATACCAAACTATTAGGTTTTGAAAGGGTAATGCCCATGATGGTAACTATCGTTTTGGTGCCTGTTTACTCTGAAATGCTCGATCCTGTAACAAAGTAGAAAGACATGGTGATGGAAGCCTGTTAAACTACGCCAATGAGATGACAGGTGAGCTAAATCATAACGAAGTTCGTAATGAATGACGAACATCCACAGAATGATTGTTAGCATGGAAAAGGCGCCAGAAGTGCTGTTAAGCACCTTTTCATGAAAGAAATACGTAAAGCATGCTGCATTTTAGCTTTACAATGTACTACCCAGGCCGTCGAAGAGGTGCGTGGAGACTTGGTGATGACATTCGAAAAATAAAGCAAACCAATGAGCTGTTTACTGGCTTATCTACTTACTCCTAACGTGGTAGCTACAGCGTCTTGGACACACTTCTTTTCACTAATAAGAATGTTAGCACAATACTACCAATCCAAGGTAGACCAGGTAATTTAAAACGTCAGGTAAATACGACGTGACCTTTTGCGATAAAGGCCAAACAAAGAAAGGAGCAGAAGACGTTGATGTTCCGTGCACGTAAACATGCAAAAGAGCCTTGAGAGTAGAAGTGATTGCCTGACCCAAACCAGCATACAATTGAGTTTAACTTTTGTAGACTTCTCTTGTAGATGGTGAGATGCTAATTATAGCACTTTCAACTTGACAAAATAAGTGAAGATTGGTTTACACTGAGTGCATTTTCAATTATGTATGGTTGGCAAATTAAAATGGTTATACTGGACCTATTCATTGCCAGTTGCTTGATTTAACAGACAATCAATGGATGACGCAAACTCTGTTTTATAGTGTTTTATTTACCTTGTGAAAAACTAATGATGCAAAGATAAAACACGAATCCAATTTTGATGCTTCTACGTTAAAACCAAATCATTCTTATAGAGTACATATAGAAATAGAACGAGGTGGAAAACGAGGAAGATGTATGGAATCCTAATGTCTTCCGTAATGTATTCTACACCGTGAGACGAATTAAGTACTACTGCATATTGAAAGGCGTTGGACACACGAAAATAAGGCTCCAAAAGAATATATTTAATATTGCGGGAGTACGTCAAAATAAATCAATGGGAGACAACTTCCTGCTGGCGCATATATATTGGCAGATGGTAAAAGTGATGAAGAGATAAATCCAATATGAATATTCTCTTCAATTAAGAAATAAAATGTTTTCAAAAGGTTGTCTTATGTAAATAGAGGCAGCAACACTTTATAATAGTATCTTTAATCGTTAAGTCAATCATTATATGTTTCTTACCTTTGTATATTATATTAGAGTGTAGAAAAACGCTGTTTGGAGCATCTGTTTATTTTTAAAAACACTTATTAGCACAAAACAAAAAGATATTCTTGAATAAAACAGAGCTTGGCATTGATTTGTATATGCACCTATTATATATATATAGTAGTATAGATAACCACGAAATAAATAGTTTTATTATAATAAAAATAGAAAGATATGACAACTTTACTTATTATTATTGTAGCCATCGTGATAGTTGTGGTGTTATGGCTCGTTGGCATTTATAACAACTTAGTGAAATTAAGAAATAACAGAGAAAATGCGTTCTCTAATATCTCTGTTCAGCTTCAACAACGTTACGACCTCATTCCTCAATTAGTTTCAACTGTGAAAGGTTGTGCCTCTCATGAAAAAGAATTACTCGAAAAAGTGAAGCACAAGCAAGAGCCTTGGCTATGAATGCTGGAAACATAAATGATAAAATATCGGCAGACAATGCCTTAACAAGTGCACTTGCAGGTTTACGCGTTTCAATCGAAGCTTATCCCGAATTAAAGGCAAATGAAAACTTTATGAATCTTCAAATGGAGATATCTGACATGGAAAACAAGTTGTCAGCATCTCGTCGTTTCTTTTAATTCTACTACTCACGAACTAAATAATTCGGTGCAAACATTCCCTTCTAATATCATTGCAAATATGTTTGGTTCATAAAGAACCAATGTTTGAAGTTCCACAAGACATGCAAGCAACCTTAAATAAAGCACCGAAATAACCTTTTAGTATATGCAATATGTAGGAATGCAGACCCAAATAAGACGTAATAACCAATTGAGCGTGTTATTACTTCTTATGTTTCCTCTTATAATTCTTGGTACGATAGGAGTGTTTCTCATTCTTATGTCGTATGTAGAGAATGGCTATTATGCAGAAACAGGCGAGTGGGTGGGCACTGTTAATTGGACAATGGTTTTATAAAACCTTCTTGTCGGTAGCTCCTTATGTGATAGGTGTAGTGGCAATATGGTTTCTTATAGCCTATTGGGGACATGCTTCGATGATTCAGCGAGCTACGCATTCTCGTCCATTAACTCGTCGTGAAAATCCAGAGTATATAATATAGTAGAGAATTTATGTATTGTTGGTGGAATGGAAACACCATATATATGTAGTGAAACGCCCAACTGAATGCTTTTTGCACCGTGGTATCAATCAAAGACCTACGCTGTAACTCTTACTACTGGTACATTATTAGTCGATTAAACGATGAAGAATTAGCTGGAGTGATAGGACATGAACTAACGTATCCGTAATCACGACACAAGATTAATGACTAACAAGTGTTGTTTTGTTGGAGATCGTGTCGACAGTGATGACCTGTGCTTGATGGTTTATTATAATGTGTTTTATTTGGAGGGACGAAGAAGAGATAAATCAGAGAAAGGTGGTGGCATCATGGCTCGATTTCACTTTTAATAGGTGCAGGTGTTAGCTATTGTGGCGTATTTCTTCACTGCGTATTACGTTTTGCTATCTCTCGTCGTAGAATATATGTAGCAGACGCAGGAGGGAGCTGAGCTTTGTGCAAATCCTTTAGCAGCATTCGGCATTAAAGAAGAAGATATCTCAAGACCAGGGCTTGATGGTGTAAATCGATGAAGACATAAGCTCAAATGTTTATCATGCACCCCGATAATATGGAAACAGGTTTTGGTTGGAATGATGAGATTCACTATTTAGTACGCATCCAGATGTGCGGCGACGAATTGAGAATATTAGAACAATTTTAGATGAAAAGAATAGTAGCATTATGTTTGTTTTGTATGTTTGCAATAGCACTGGAATAAAATTACTTGCAAGTAGCAAAAAGTTAGCTACAAAAGAGTCAACACTATAATGATAGGGTGAGAAGAGTTTAGAAAAATGGTTCCCCATTGACGGTATCAAAATATAGTAATGTGAGCGCAATAGTTTAACAGAAAATGGAGGCGATTGGAATATAAAACTGGGTGTAAAAAGAGTGAAAAATCGTGGAATATCGGGGAGATAATGCCATTGGAATACTCAAATAGATTGCAACAAATACTACCAGGAGAAAGCCCCATACTATCATTTTAATGATAGGCGTTAACGATTTGAAGTCAGGGTCAAACACCACAACAGGTATATGTTCGTTGTGTTAGTGATAAACACAATTCGTACACAAGCAAAACACAATTATATATTCAAGTTTAGTGCCCTATAAACGAGAGCTTTAATCGTTGGAAACTCTTAGAAGGAAAAACAAATGATATACCTATTATCGATCAATTGTTAGAGTTAGTGTGAAAAAGTCGATAACCTTTATTCTCTCTTTCGATAAGTTTGTAAGAAAAGGAAGTAATGGTGCGTAAAGGAAGCTAACAATAGATGGTTTACATTTAAGCGAACAAGGTTATAAACTATGGTTTTTGAGTTAAGAAGTCGTTACAAAAATTATAAACAAAGGCATTGTTTTGATATTAAAAATCAACGTTTTTCTTTTCATTTATTTTGTTTATTAACTAAAAACACCTATCTTTGCAACATTGTGAGGTAACCATATTGGGGTTGTGTCGATTCGATTGGGATACTCATCGAATAATTTTTAGAAAACCGAGAAACCGTTTCTTTGTTAATGGCGGGCCATATGGAAATTCTGAGAACTAAGCTGTAAAAGCCGATGGATTACAAAGACGGAGAGCACTCAAAATCTTTTTATAGCTCGGAGTTTCATCATCATCGTGAACAACCCCATATATATAAAGGCACGGAATATTATTTACCTGCCTTTTTAATGTGATATAAATAAAAAGATAATATGTTCTCTGGAATAGTAGAAGGAAATGGCTGTTGTAGTGGCTATTAAACACGAATTAGAAAATAGACACTTTACATTGGAAGTGTTCGTTTACAAGCGAGATTAAAGATAGACCAAAGTGTTTGCGCATAATGGAGTGTGTGCTTAACAGTAGTATAGATGGTAATCGTTACACCATGTAACAACCATGAAGAGAAGTCTCGACCGCTCTAATTTGCGCTTATGGACTGTCGGAGAAAAGGTAAATGTAGAGCGTTCTCTGAAATGATGAACAGTATGGGTAGATGGTCATATCGTGCACAGTCGTGTAGACACAACGACACTTTTGCACTGCAATAGAAGATGCAGAAGGGTCTACTTATTACACTTTTAGCTAACACATTTAATAAAGATATGGCTCAAAAAGGATATTTTACACTGTAGATAAAGGCGCAGTTACACAGTAAATGGAGTGTCGTTAACAGTATGTAATCCTACAAAGATTCATTCACTGTAGCAATTATTCCTTATACAAAAGAACAACCCACAAATTTCTGCAATATAGCGATAGGAAGCGTTGTTAATCTTGAATTTGATATCATCGGAAAGTATATTACACGAGATGAATCAAATAACTCAATAATGCTAAGTACTGTAACCATTTAAATTTATAATAAAAATAAGGAGAAGGGTGGTATTGTTTACATATGAGAGTATGAGCTGAACAATAACACCCTTTTCTATTTCCCACGGTATAAAGATAATTGTTGATTTGCCGATATACTTTTGTATCGCAAATCAAGTTTGTATAAAGATGAAAAACTCATTATTGATGACTCAATCCACTTTCTTTGTGGAAGAAGACAAAATACTCTCTACTCTCTTTGAAGAAAGGGTTGGAGAGATTTCACATCTTTGCAAACCTGGAAATACACCTATTTATAACGAACGATTACTTTCTTTTAATCTCAAGAAGATTACTCAGAAAGATTACTATTACACGAAAATTTCTACTTGAAAAACGAGTTTGAGTTGTCGAGAATTCATTTAGAGAACTCAAATTGTTGTCCTCTGAAGGTTATAAAGGTCGTGATTAGTAAAACATGCGACAGGTTAGAAAGACCTAAAAGAGAGCAACAAAGAAAAGCCAAATATGTATTCTTAAAGACACCTTTAACACGCTTTCAAGGATTTCCAGCAGCAATCCCAAATATTCTCTTTCACAGACTCGAAGAAGCATCAGGCTATATAACACAAACATGTGTTTATGCGCTTGGGCGAGTGTTTCATAGACACTATTCCCTTAAGCAAAGAAGTTAGGCTTTGGTGGAGTTGTTCTTTGCGAGAGACCTTTGGCAAAAGTTTAACATAGTGAGCCATAAAGATTATAGAGATTTAATCGCTCATTTTGTGAAAATAAAAACAAGCAGTGGAGTTTAATAAAAGAGAATAAAATAGGAGGAAAAGATTACACAATTAAGATTGAAAACAATATAATAAATCTGGTAATTGATAAACATTAAAACAATGAGTGAGAATAACTCTAGTTTTCTCGGGCACCAGTTCGAGATATCTTGCAGAGAAAATCTGTAACAGTTTGAACTGTCCTTTAGGTAATTTAGTGGTTACTCGTTTCTCTGATGGTGAGTTCGCAGGTGTCTTACAGAGGAGTCTATCAGAGAGTAGAGATGTATTCTTAGTGCAGAGTACATTTCCTAATTCGGATAACTTAATGGAGCTTTTGTTAATGATAGATGCAGCAAAACGTGCATCTGCTCGTAACATTATAGCTGTTATTCCCTACTTTGGTTGGGCACGACAAGACCGTAAAAGATAAGCCAAGAGTTAGTATTGGTGCTAAACTTATAGCAGACTTGTTGATGTATGAGTATCAACCGTGTTATCACAATGGACCTTCATGCAGACCAAATACAAGGTTTTCTTCGATGTACCAGTAGACCATCTTTATGCATCAGGTAGTTATTTTGCCTTATCTTCAAAGTCTTCAATTGGAGAATTTAGTAATTGCAAGCCCTGATGTAGGTGGAAGTAAACGTGCAAACAGTTATGCTAAATATCTTGGTTGTCCGTTAGTGTTGTGTAATAAAACACGTGCTCGTGCCAATGTAGTTGAAAGTATGCAAATCATTGGTGATGTTGTAGGAAAGAATGTGTGTTATTGACGACATGGTAGATACAGCAGGAAACCATTACAAGGCAGCCGATATACTGAAAGAAGCAGGAGCATTGAGCGTAAGAGCATGCATCTCACTGTGGATGAGTGGTCCTGCGTCTGATGAAAAATCTGCTTTAGAAAAGTATATTACAGATTCTATACCTTATAGTAATCGTTGTGCAAAGGTTAAACAACTTTCTGTTGCCGATATGTTTGCAGAAACTATCCGCAGAGTTGTTTCTAATGAAAGTATTTCTTCACAGTATATTGTTTAGAACATAAAATGGAAGTGCACATTTTTCTTGCAAGCATATTTTGTTTAGTCTTCTCTTTTAGTTGGTTGTAAATCAAAACCTACTAGAAATTCAGCCAAAAGCGAAACTGTCGTAGCAGAAGATAAAGTAGAAGACCTTGTTGTTCCCTAATTTCACGATGACGAACATAGAGGGAAAAGAGATTTCTTTAAATAGTGAACTTATAAGATTACTATTATTGATTTCTGGGCCCTTGGTGTGGACCATGTATGCATCGAGTGCCAAACCTTGTGCAGATACACCACGATTATGAAAAAGATAAAGGGGACTTGGGAATTGTGAGTATTTCTCTGATGAAAAAACAGAAGAAGATTGGAAGAAAAACAGTAAAAGAAGAAGGCATGGGTAGGACCCATTTATCCGATTTAAAGAGGGCTGCGGGACAACTTCGCTGCACGACTTTTATGGCGTTCAAAAGCATTCCCTATATTATCGTTGTTGATGCTGAAGGTAAACTGTTAGACAAGACCTTAGGAGAAGACCTACAAACATTTGTAGCAGAAAGACTTAAATAAGGCATTTTATTATACTTTCATAAAATCTCGTTTGGAGATAGTTTCTGTCTCTAAATGAGATGTTCGATCATCAGGGAGAACATTTTATTGTTAAGCCAACATAGAAGAATCATTTTCTTTTTATGTTTTAAACCAACAAAACATCTCCTGAGAAGTCTTTATATAAAATCAGAAGTAATGAGTAAGTATTTAATTACCGATACATAACTACACGTAAGTTTATTGAGATGAAAAGGCAGAGACTCTCAATGCTTACTGCATACGATTTTACCAGCGCAACAATTATAGACCAAGCAGGTATAGATGGCATTCTTGTGAGCGACTCTGCAGCAAATGTTACGCTGGTGCTAACACCACATTGCCTATTACTTTTAGACCAAAATGATTTATCATGCGCGTTGTGTTATGAATGGAGTGAAGCGTGCAATGGTAGTTTGTGATATGCCATTTGGTAGTTATCGAGTGAATAAAGATGAGGCTTTGCGCAATGCCATCCGCATAATGAAAGAAACAGGAGTAGATGCTTTAAAAGTTAGAAGGTGGAGAAAGAGATTATAGAAACTGTTAAAGCACTTGTAAATGCAGGTATTCCTGTAATGGGACACCTTGGACTTACCCCTCAAGTGGTGCGCATCAATTAGGCGGTTATAGTTTGCAACAAAAGCAAGAAAAAGAGGCTAGCTTTTAACCGATGCGTTTCTACTTTCTAATGCTGGCTGTTTTGCCATTGTATTAGAAGATTCCTGCTGCATTAGCAAAAGCAAGTGTCTGAAAGTGTCTCATGTCCTACTATTGGAATTGGTGCAGGTAATCACACCGATGGGCAAATATTAGTTTCTACAGATATGTTAGGAATGACACAAGGTTTTAGCCCTAAGTTTCTACGTCGTTATGCTCAGCTTTCCGAAGTGATGACAGATGCCATAGGAAGTTATATTACCGATACTAAAAATGGTAGCTTTCCTAACGAATCAGAATCGTATTAAGCGTGTCTGATAAGTGTTTAACTAACGTGTTATTTAGATGGAAAATAGCCTATTATCTAAATTATATTTACTAAGACAACCCCATTTTGTTTGCCTTCTTATAGCAAAACATTTTGTGGGATTGTCTGCTTATTACCTCATTCACTTGGTTTATTTAACCATTATCCTCACATTATTCAAGCCTCGCAACAAGCCTTATACATGCTTTTCTTTGGTGTTGGCCTGTTTGCATTGGGTGCATTTAATAACTATTTAGTGCAAGTTTACAGACGAAGAACCATTTGTATTGTTTCACAAATATGTTTTCTTTCGTTGTCTTTTGCCTTACATTTATATGCTACCGACGTGTTTTTGCGCCTTTAAACCATATATTAAGGTTTTGCTATGGGAGCTTTTTGAGGACTTTCTAAAATGGTTTTAGCAGGAACACTCATTACTGATAAATGCAAATCTGCCGACCGTTCGTTAGCTAACGAATACATTTCGTGGACGAGTCGACTTAGTTTTTCCATTGGCTTTTATTCTTTATTTTGGTGTTGCTCGCTTCTTCATTAGTGGGTATTATTTGTACCTATTATCACCGTTGGGCTGTCTGTATTTCTACTTTTATGCGTTAAATTCCCCTTTAGGGTTCCTATGAAGAGGGTAAAGAGGTGTTCGTTAGATGGATTTTTCATTTAAAAGATGTGGCATTGTTTGCTATTACAATCTTTATTACTTTTATTGTAGGTTTTATTGTTTGCACAGTTGGTCACTACCTTTTAAGCTTTTTGTTTTTGTAGGATTACTCTTGTCTTTTCGTGCGATTGTTTTTCAGGTGGAAATACGTTTGTTAAAGAAAGAGTTGCTAATAGAAAGCATTTTGTTTTTAGGCTTTTAGAGGAAGCATTTTAAGCGAAAACGCTCTACTAACCAACTTTTGTTATGTTCTTTTAGGGTGACAGTTGGCAATTTAGGGCGAATATTGCAACAATTCTTTACCACTTTCTGTTTCTCATGCAGAAAGAAGTACAGCTCAAAACACCTTTTATTTTAGGTAGAGGTTGGGCTTGTATGTCGGTTTTATTTGTAGGTTGGTTCTTTACATTTTAATCGTGTTTCGTTATGTACTATTTTCTGTGTAGCGTAGTAGCTATGGGATTGTGGTTTTATGGTAAAATGAAAAGCAAGTGAATAAACCTGATATTATAGCAAAAGAATAACGAGACATCTCTCTGCCTCTTTTAGATAAACCAAGAGTGCAAATAAATTGTTTTTGACCTGAAAGATAAAACAAAAAGGGATAAAAGCACTTATTATAGAGATGCAATAGCTTGTGTTTTACCATGCAAAAGATAGTGTTTTAGCGTGTAAAATACAAGCTATGCTATATAAAACATCGTAGTTTTTCAGTGCTAAAAACATAAGAGTTTAGGCGCATAATGCACCATCAATGGCATTTTTAGAACTTGTGTTTTAAAATTTTTAAAACCTATATGTTTAACAACTATCAATGCATAAAATGCTTACAAACATCTTGATTTCTTTTCGGAAAACACGATAAAACCTTAGCTATTTTTGCTAAAATAAATATTTTAAATGTAACAAAAACGCTCACAAATCTAACGCTCTCTTTAAAACAGTATTTCTCTTTTGCCTCATGAGGCGTTAAAAAGTTGGAAAAACATTCTATTAAAAAGCGTAGGACAACTCTTTTTGTGTTTACATGTTTTTATATAAATAGGGCAATCAATTCACCATCTTGTGCTAAAGTGGTAAAGATAATTTTCAATGTTTTGTGTTTTGTCGCACCTTATCTTTCCTCTTTTTCGTAAACCCACCATCTTTCTATAAAAAGAAGCGTGTTTTAATGGCTCATTCTATAAATAAATATTTTATTAAACGTTATTATAATACATGAAAATAGCACGAATTTATATATATCTTTGTTGGGTATTAACGTTCTTTTCGGCTCTCACGGGCAATAATTGTTTAATATTTCTTCAGGTGGACGCCTTTCTTTTCTGTCGATACCCTTCGTTTTAGATACTGCTTTTGCTAACACTTCTACACCCACTAAAAGCTTTTGGGCTTATAACCATAATGGTAAGGGCAGTGAAATGCAGAAGCGTTCGATTAGAAGAGGTAACCAGTTGGGCTTTCAAGTGAATGTGAATGGCATAGGAAAGCAATTTGGGTTATCAAACAAATGAAATTGCGGTTAGAGAACAAGATAGTATTCGTAGTTATGTAAAGGTGTTAGCCACAGCAACGCAGGAAAAAGACCCTCAATTGCTAACAGGATAATTTTGATTTTACTTACACGACGATGAAGAACAAAAAGATAAACTTGCGTGCTTGGGCATGGGATGCGCGTGTTGCGTTCGTTACAAGTGTGAGAGAGATACCACTATTGGTTTCTCAAACGCCTATTGTGGTGTATGGAGGAATAACTGTTAATGAGAATAGTGTACTAGCAATAGCAGATGAACAACACTTTTATTTTCATTCGGGTGCAGCATTAAATGTAAAAGGAACACTTTTTGTGCAAAGGAACACCTACGAAAACAATGTGGTGTTGAAGAGAGATAGACTTGATAAATTGTTTGAAAATTTGCCTTATGATAGGGTGAGTGGACAATGGAAAGGTATAAAAAATAGCTTTCTTCTTCGTATGGAAATAAGTTGGAATTTACAGATATTCATAGTACATTTACAGGTATCGAGGTAGATTCTTCTGATGTTTCAAAAGAAAAACTAACGCTTAATGTGTTTCAATTCACAACTGTTTAGGCGATGGATTACGAGCTACCAACGCTAATATATCTGTGATAAATTCGCAAATAAGCAATGCACACTGTTTAGCTGTTATCGGTGGAAAAACGTTGCTAAATGCTTGCACAATAGCGCAATTTTATCCTTTTACATCGCAAAGAGGAGTGGCTCTTTGGGTAGATGACTAAAAATAAAAGAGTGGAACGTTTTGAATGTATTAACTCGCTTATTACGGGCTTATACGTCTGATGAAAATGTCTCATTCTTATCGATGCTAAAAACAAAAATTTTCTGCTTTTACAGCAAAAATAATACTGATGCGTACGCCTAAAATTGAGAACTTTTCGGATGCACAGTTAGAAAATATATTCTGATAGTACCTAACGACACAACCATAGGCGGAATGAAAAATTTTAAACAGATGGAGTTTTACCAATATGAAGTTTTGATTTTAATCTTTCTAAAACCTCAGTTGCTATCGGAAAAAGCAAATGCTTTAAGCTTACCAACGCACGACAGAAATGGCACTGAAAAGGTTAAATCATAACGATATTGGAGCGTATATCTTAAAAAGAACAATAGCATTATGGAGTATCATAAAATTGTTATTAACTATTCACTTTGTAGGTGGAAGAACTATCAGAGATAGAAGAACACTGATAGAGAAGGCAAAGGAAGCTACAAACACCGCTTATGCTAAATATAGTAGGTTTTATGTAGGAGCAGCTTTATTGCTCAATAATGGTGTAATAGTGCAGGGCTCTAATCAAGAAAAATGCAGCTTTTCCGTCGTCGTTATGTGCTGAAAGAACTGCTATATTTGCGGCTCAATCGCAATATCCGAGTGTGTGTAAAAGATAATTGCTATTGCTGCTCGTACAGATGATAAGTTTTTGTTTAATCCGATAACACCTTGCGGACATGCTCGACAGGTAATTTTAGAAAGTGGAAGACCGTTATAAAACGCCTATAAAAAGTGTTATTGTGTATGGCGAAAAAGAGTTATGTGTATTGATAGTATTAAAGATTTATTACCTTTTTCGTTTGTGAACGATAACTTAAGCTAAGGTAGAAAAGCTCTAAATAAAAAGTTCTTTAGTGTTGAAGATAGGCTGTTACCTCTTATAATACACAAAACAAACAAAAGGCTATATACATAGGAAATGATGGATAAACATCATTCCTTTTTATATTCAAATAAACAAAAGCAAACGCTTTTATTCGTTTTTCTTTTATTGATAAACTCTTTAATTGCGTTTTCTAACTCTTCAACTAATTCGCTGTCTTTTAAAGGAGTTTTTCACAGCTTCTTTTCCTTGTCCAAGCTTAGAATCGCCATAAGAGAACCATGAACCACTCTTCTCTATAATGTTGTATTCAACACCAAGGTCTATAATTTCTCCTATTTTAGATATGCCTTCACCGAACATTATCTCAAATTCTATACCTAAATGGGGGTGCTAATTTTTGTTTTTAACGCAACCTTTACGCGTTTTATTTCCTATAATATCGTCTCCTTCTTTAATACTTCCAGAACGACGGATATCTAAACGAACGCTTGCATAGAACTTCAAGCATTTCCACCCGTAGTTGTTTCAGGATTACGAATAGCACTCCAATCTTTTTCACGTAGTTGGTTGATGAATATACAAGTGGTATTTGTTTTGTTAATGGTACTGGTTAGCTTTCTTAATGCTTGACTCATAAGACGTGCTTGCAAACCTACATTGCTATCACCCATAATACCTTCTAACTCTTTCTTTGGAGTAGAGCCGCTACTGAATCGACAACAAGAATGTCTACAGACCGATGAACGAATGAGTTGTTCTGCTATTTCAGTGCTTGTTCACCATTGTCGGGCTGAGAAACCCATAGTTCTTTATATTAACACCAAGTCGTTCAGCGTAAGAACTATCAAAAGAGCATGCTCAGCATCTATAAACGCTGCAATGCCACCAGCTTTCTGCTGCTTCTGCAATAGCATGTATAGCTAATGTTGTTTTACCAGAAGATTCAGGTCAAATATTCTATTATACGTCCACGAGGATAACCTCCAATTCCTAATGCAAGGTCTAAACCAATGCTACCTGTGTGTATTATGTCTATATTTTTCTACACTTTTATCGCCCATCTTCATAATAACACCCTTACCAAAAGTCTTTCTCTATCTTTGCCATGGCTGCTTGTAGTGCATAAGTTTATTCTCTTGGGGACTGCCTTGTGTAGCTTCTGCTTTTTCTTTTGCCATAAATTTTATTGATTAAATATGAACGTTCACCTTATTTATATATATATGTGTGTTGTTTTGGATAACAATGACAGATTTAAAAAGGCTTCAACTCTAAGTCGCCATTAAAGACTTTCGTGCCAAGGAAGACCGTGTTTATTGAGTTCTTCCATAAATGGGTCTGGGTCAAACTCTCTGCATTCCACACACCGGGACGTTTCCAAAGACCTTTAAAGAACATCATTGCACCAATCATGGCAGGTACTCACTGTGGTATAGCTTACACCTTGCATTCCAGTTTTCACTTGTAAGCATCTTGGTGTTTACAATTGTTATAAACATAATAGGTGAGTTCTTTACCATCTTTAATTCCACGAATACGGCAACCAATACTTGTTTCTCCTTCGTAGTTTTCGCCCAATTCTTGTGGATTAGGTAGCACTGCTTTCAAAAATTGTAATGGAACTATTTGTTGTCCGTTATAGTCAATGGGGACAATGCTTGCCATTCCGATGTTCTCAATTACTCTTAAATGAGTTAAATACTCTTGTCCGAAAGTCATCCAGAAGCGTGCTTGGCTTAATAGTAGGATAGTTTTTAACTAAACTTTCAAGCTCTTCGTGATGTAAAAGATAACTTTCTCTTGGTCCGATATTAGGGTAGGGTGAGTGGCTGGTGTAGCTCTAATGGTTCAGTTTCTATCATTCACCATCTTTGTAATAAAGTCCTTTTGTGTAATCTCTCTCTGTTGATTTCAGGGTTAAAGTTTGTTGCAAAAGCCTTGTGATGATTACCTGCATTACAATCAACTATATCGAGGTAATGTATTTCATCAAAATAGTGTTTAGCTGCATAAGCAGTGAATATTCCAGAAACTCCTCGGGTCGAAACCGCACCCTAAAATGGCTGTTAATCCTGCTTCTTCAAAGCGTTTCGTTTATAAAGCCATTGCCAGCTATATTCCCAAAATGTGCTTCGTCTTTTTGGTTCGTAATTAGCGGTATCGAGATAGTTTACTCCACATACCAAAGACAAGCTTCCATGATAGTTAAGTCTTGATATGGAAGTGCAAGATTTATCACTAATTCGGGGTTGGTAACTGTTGAAGAGCTCTTTAAGCTGCTCTACCATCGTCTGCATCTACTTGCGCTGTTTTTATATTAGGATTGCCAATAGCTTCTACTATCTTATCGCATTTTCTTTTCTTACGAGATGCAATCATAAAATCGGTAAACACATTCATGTTTTGTGCTATCTTAAAAGCTGCTACTGTAGCAACTCCTCCTGCGCCAATCAGTCAATACTTTTCTCCCATTATTTCTATTTAGTTTTATATGTGTGTACTTATTCTGAAAATTCTGACCCTTTTAATGCCTAATGCACTGGTGATAGAGTATTCTAATATTTCTTGTCGGAAGTTTCCCCTTGCATAGAGTTGCATTGAAAAACAAGGTTATTCTCTTTTCATCGTCTTTGAGTTATGAAAGATATTTTCGTAACTCATTCCATGTAATTCGTCTTCGGCATTCGGAATAATCATCACTACATCGGTTTGCTCACAAATGGTATAAGCAACGTCTATGTTTGACGGTCTATAATATCTTCACGGGTGAGAGATGAAAGAACAAACTCTCCTATATTATCCTTAAAAGCTTTATTGTTTAGTTCTTCTGTGATATCCGACGGAGTGAAATTGTCAAACTGTTTCTTCTTTTTATCGTGTATAAAACACTTGTATGTTGTTTTCACCGTCGCGTAAGCCACCATCTAGAGGCTATACAATCGAGCCAATGTGCTATATCTGCTTGGGGGAATACGTCTCATAAGCATACGTTCAAAAGTTTACAATGAGTTAAATGCAACATTATCAATATATTCTGCATCGATAAGAATTACATTTTCACTCCACTTTTCTATATTTGTGAATTGTTCTTTCATCAATTGCAAAGATACAAAAGATTATGAATAAACGGTGAAATGAAAGCTATGAGCTAAAAAGATGTGATAAAACGACACAACCTTATATTATCTTTGAGCTTTATGTGTAATATTTTTAGATAATTGTTAACTTTGCAACGATTTAATAATTATAAATATAAAAATATGACGTCTTTAACTTTATTGATAGTCGCTATTTTTGCTGTCGCTATCTTTGTATCGCATTGGAAAGTGTTACAAAAGTGAATAAAAGCTGCAGTGGCATTGCTGATGTTTTGTGGGTTGTTGGACCCTCTTTATGGTAGACCCAACAGCGTATCTTACAAACTTATCTGATGGAAATGTGGCTTCTGTTGTTACAGGAATTATAGACCACCATTTAGGGTCTACGGCGGAAACATTGTTTTTCTTGATGGGAGCAATGACAAATTTGTTGAGGGTTGTGAATAAGAATGGAGGATTAATTTTGTACGTGATGCTTCAAACAACAAAGTAAGCGTGGCTTATTGTGGCGCATTGTATTTATCACTTTCTCCTTTCTGCTGTTTTAGATAACCTAACAACGAGGAAACATGTGATGGTGATGATTCTTAGAAAACTTGTGGAAGACCATAAAGATAGAAATGGTATATGCGTCTTTTGGTGATTATTGCTGCTAACTCAGGAGGTGCTTTTTCTCCTATTGGAGACGTAACAACTATTATGTTATGGAATAAAAGGTGTGATTACTGCATTGGGCGTAATGGAAGAAATCTTTTTATACCTTCACTCATCTCAATGATTGTTCCTACATTGGTTGTGCAACGTTTTCTTAAAAGGAAATTTGGTTCTGTTGAAGCAAAAATGGCTACTGATTATGAAGCCATTAGACTTTAATGGGACGCAAAGAAAGATTATTTTTGTACTCGGGTAGGTGGTCTTATCTTTGTACCCATCTTTAAATCATCCCATCTTCCTCCTTTTGTTGGTATTATATTGGTTCTTGGTCTACTTTTGGACTGTTACTGAAGTGTTTTTATCATACTGAACATGATAATGAGGGACTTCAAAAACCGTGTAGCTAATCTTATTTTCTAAGATAGATATGTCTACTATTCTCTTCTTCCTTGGTATTTTGATGGCTGTAGCTTGTTTGGAAGAAATTAAGGTGTTAGATGATGGGTGTATGGCTTTAACGACATATCTAATCAAAAACCATTATATGGTCACTGGTATCATTGGTGTTTTATCAAGTATTGTAGATAATGTTCCTCTTGTTTGCTGGTTGCATGGGAATGTATAATGTAACTCCCTATGGGTGATATGGCTGTTGATGGTATCTCTGGCAGCTTCTTGCGTATTGTGCAAGGTGTGGGTGGATCTATTCTTATCATAGGAAGTGCGGCTGGAGTTGTTGTTATGGGGCTCGAAAAGATTAGTTTCGGCTGGTATATGAAACGAGTATCTTTGGCGGCATTAGTTGGATATTTAGCTGGAATAGTTCGTATTTTGGATTATTAGAACCTCTTTTATGGAGTGTATAATATAGTACTTACTTTTTCATAAAAAGTTATCTTTATTTATATAAAAGAAGAGAACAAACACTGCAGGAAATTGTGTTTTACTTCTCTTTTATTTATGACTCTCTATAGGTGTCTATATACAAACTACTTCTATTCTATTTAATCTTTTCGATATCTTAATAAGGTGGTGTTAATATCTTTTGTTCTAAAAGATGATGATAGAAACGTCGATAATTAGAGCCTTATTGTCTACACTTATGTTTGTAAATGACCTTTTATTTGAGATAAAAGCACCAACCTTTTGTTTTTTGTTATGCTAACTCCAAAGGAAAGAATATAAATGATTTTTCTTGATTTTGTAATTATTGAATTCCTGTTTTATGCTCTTGTTTCTTCTCTGCCTATTTTTATATAGATTAAATAGGAAGCGAGTAGAATGTAGTCAAGTTAAATGATGTGGTGAATTACACCTTATTATATATAATAGGAGAGGGGAAATGGTGTAGATAAACTGATACGATATATACAAAAGAAAGGGTGAACATTAAAAAGAAATGTTCACCCTTTATAGGTCATACTTTTTGTAACTAAGATAAAAGATTATTTACCTTCTTCCATTTTAGCTTTCAAAGCAGCAAGTGCATCAATATCACCAAAGAAGTTTTTGCAGCAACATTGTTGATTTGAGCTGAGTCATTCTTCTTAGTGTTATTGTTGTGTTGCTTACGAGGTTTAGCTTCTTCTTTACCTTCTTCAAAAAGTACGGCTATGAGAAAGGATAATTCTCTTAGTTTCTTTTTACGAATTCGATAACTTTGAAATCTAATTCTTCACCTACTTGTGCTTGTGTACCGTCTTCCTTAACAAGATGTTTTGGGAGTTGCAAAACCTTCACCACCTTCGTTTAAAAGTGATAACAGCACCTTTGTCCATCATATCAGTTATTTTTACCTTTTATGCAATGAACCTGGAGTGTAAAGAGTTTCCATAAGCATCCCAAGGATTATCTTCTAATTGCTTATGACCTAAGCTTAAACTGACGATTTTCCTTGATCTATCTCAAGAACCATTACGTCTATTTGAGCACCTACTTGAGTAAAATTCTGAAGGATGTTTAACCTTCTTTAGTCCAAGATAAGTCTGAGATATGGATAAGTCCATCAACACCTTCTTCTAATTCAACGAAGATACCGAAGTTGGTAAAGTTACGCACTTTAGCAGTGTGTTTTGCTACCGATAGGATATTTAACTTCGATTGTTTCTCATGGATCTTCTTTGAGTTGTTTGATACCAAGAGACATCTTACGTTCGTCACGGTCGAGTGTTAAGATAACAGCTTCAACCTCGTCGCCTACATGTAAGAATCTCTTGTGCAGAGCGTAAGTGTTGGCTCCAAGACATTTCTGACACGTGGATAAGACCTTCAACACCGGGAGCAATTTCAACAAATGCACCATAGTCAGCGATAACCACTACTTTACCTTTCACATGGTCGCCCACCTTTAAGGTCTGCAGTGTTAGTGCATCCCATGGGTGAGAGTAAGTTGTTTCAATCCTAATGCGATACGTTTCTTTTCGTCATCGAAGTCAAGAATAACAACATTTATCTTTTCGTCTCAAGTGCTACAACTTCGTGTGGATCACTTACACGACCCCAAGATAAGGTCATGTAATATGAATAAGTCCGTCTACTCCACCAAGGTCGATGAATACACCATAAGAAGTAATGTTCTTAATGTACCTTCGAGAATTTGACCTTTTCGAGCTTGCTAATAATTTCTTTTCTTTTGTGCTTCAAGTTCAGCTCAATGAGAGCCTTATGAGAAACAACAACGCATTGCGGAATTCTTGGTCTGATTTTTACAATCTTGAATTCCATTGTTTTTCCTACGAATACGTCGTAGTCACGAATAGGATGAACGTCGATTTGACTTCCAGGCAAAGAAAGCCTCAATGCCAAATACGTCAACAATCATACCGCCCTTTGTGCGACATTTGATGTAACCTTGTACCACTTTCTTCGCTTTCAGCGCAGCGTTTACACGGTCCCAGCTCTTGTTTAAGCGTGCCTTCTATGAGATAGTTCAAGCTGACCTTTTTATCTTCTTGCATTTCACATAAACCCCACAGTATCGCCTACTTTTAGTTCGGGATTGTAGCGGGAATCTCAGATAGCTGGAATGATACCATCACTCTTTGCAACCGATATTGACAATAACTTCTTCTCTTGTCGACATGGCTAACAAATCATCTCCCAACAACTTGGTGTTCTGCCACTTTGTTTGGGTTTCAGTCATAAGCCTCTTACTAAGGGCTTCTTTGTTGGTATCCATGCTTGAACCATTTTCAAATTCTTCCCAATTGAAGTCGTCTAATGGTTGTACGTTCTTTTAAGTTTGACATAATGTTAATAAAAATAAATTAATAAAGTTAGACCTTATGCCTTATAAAAGGCATCTGCTACAAAGATACGGCTTTTTATAATAATCTTTACTTTAATTATCAAAAGATAATCTCTTATCTTTATTGTAACGTGAACTACTTTTACACAAGCTTTTATCAATAATCTTATCTCTTATATTATATAATGTGAGAAGCTGTTTCGATAGAAAGCAGCCGATACTCCCCAAGCTAATGCTGTAGTGTAAACTGATGCAAATAAAAGCCCATTTCCACGAGCCTGTTTCTCCTTTTTATAGCGGCTATAGTAGCAATGCAAGGAAATAAAGAAGCACAAATAATAGGAAAGCATATGCTGAGATGGGCGTTATACCATCAGCGTGTCCTGCTTATATATAGCTTTGAATATTTACAGTGTCTTGACTATAGCTATCGTCATCACTAAAACTATTGTCGGAAGTGTATATCACTCCCATTGTAGAAGCTACCACCTCTTTTTGCTGCTGTACCAGCATAATAGGCCTACATCTAACTTCCAATCGAAACCTTGCGCTTTGAATATTGGTTCTATGGTTTTTACCTATTTGTCCTATATAGCTCTTTTCTAAGCGTTTATCGCTACTTAAACTTTTCTCCATAAGGAGAGTAACCTAAAAGCCCAAACAATAATACTTGCCATCAAAATGAAGCCTCCCATTTTCTTTAAATATTGCTTTCCTTTTCCCAAGTGTGTCTTCCCATAGCTTTCCATGCAGGAAATCGGTAGGGTGGAAGCTCCATTACAAAGGAGTATCTTCTCCTTTTGCAAGTGTAGAGATGAACAATTTACTCATAATCACTGCCATGAGAATACTCTATTATATATAAAGATATCATAACAGACGACCCATATTTAGGGGCAAAAAGGTGCTATTATCATAATATAAAACAGGGTGACGGGCAGAACAGCTCATCAGTGGTAAGATAAGCATTGTGACTAATCTACTTCTTCTGCTTCTATTGTGCGGGTAGACATGATGGCTGGAACATTACAACCAAAGCCCATAATGAGTGGAATGAACGACTCTCCGTGCAAACCCATTTTGTGCATTAGTTTATCCATAATAAATGCTGTTCGAGCCATGTATCCACTGTCTTCCATAAACGATATAAACGCATATAAAATTAAGATTTGTGGAAGGAAAACGATAACTGCACCTACACCACCGATTATTCTGTCTACAGTCATTGCTTTTCAGAGAACCGTCAGGAGATAGTTCAACACATTTTGCCGATAATATTTACCCTTGCTTCAATCCAGTCCATAGGATATTGTCCTAAAGAAAGTGGTTTGAAACATAGTCCATAAAATGGCAATAAACAGCGGGAACCCACCCATTTATTAGTGATGATGGCATCAATTCTGCGGGTTAGTTGGTAAATATCTTGCTTTTTGCCTTGTTTGTAGTCTATTTTTGAAGTAGATGACGAATGAAACCATACTTGGTATCCATGATAATTGTTTCGCAATCTTCGTGCTTATGGCATTTTTATTGCTTGTGTCAGCTGGTTATGAGCATTGATAATTTCCTGTTTATCTTTTAATACTTTCGAGTTGATTTTCAACATCCTTGTCGCCCTCAACAGCTTAATAGCTAAATAACGAGTAGATCGAATACCGGTGTAACGTTTCGGTGAGGGAGAAAGCAACTGTTGTAAGGTTTGAATGCCTTGTATTCCAGTTCTTCGCCATAAATCACTGGTTTGTAATCTGTTGAGAGTGCAGCCTGAAGACTCTTTATCGTACTTGCATGTTTTCGTAAACATTTATAACGCTTTCAAACAAACTATGGCACACCCTTTCCCGATTTAAAAACCGTAGGTAGTAACAGGCATATTTAGTTTTTGCCCAATTCTTTATAATACATTGTCTCCACGTCTTTCCGTTTCATCGAACATATTTAATGCCAAACCACGGAATGTTCATTTCCATGAGTTGCGTTGTAAGATATAACCATTGCGTTCTAAGTTCTTGCATCAATCATTGATAACAATATCCGGGCATTTCGTCTGTTAGTTGTTTACGAACATACAGTTCTTCTGGCGAATAGGCTGATAAACCATACGTTCCGCGAAGTCTGTTAGATGAAATTCGTAGCCCATATAGTGCGCGCACACCTTCTTTTGCGTCTGCTACTTAACGCCCGAATACCTTTACTACTCGCTCGTGAGCTCCACTTGCGAGTTAAATAAAGACGTTTTACCACAATTGGGATTGCCTACCAGTACCAGCCAATATATATATGTTTACTTTTTCTTTTTACGCGTTTAAATCTTGCTTGTTTATAGGCGCAGTTGGTCGTTTATCTTAATTTCTTTATTAAGATAATCCTTCGTGAGCAGGTTGTTTCAGGGCTGATATCGGTACTTTCTTCGAGTAAAATAACTTCTATCATTTCAGCTTCGGCACGTCTTAACGACACTTCGCAGCCCATAATGCGATACTTAACAGGGTCTTGTACAGGAAGGCGCATTAAAGGCGCGCCCTTCCACCTCTCACCTTTTAATAAAGCCCATTCTCAACAATGCGTTTTCTAAAACGCACCGCATCCCTGTTATTACTTTTATAATAACCCCTTTTATTACCGTTGTGTAAACTCAGATAATCTCATAATTTTTACCAATAGTTACGTGCTTTTTGTTTATAAACAAACTTAAAAGCGCATTTAGTTTGCAAAGGTAATGAATAAATATTTTATATTTAATGAAATGTTTTTATGTAAAGCGAAAATACCTAGCTTTTAGGTATTTGCTTTGAGAGTGTGCTTTATATAGAAAAATGAATCTTATATTTGTATAGAAATAGTTTGAATTAGCAGCAAAAATAGCTAAGCTTTTATGCTCTTTTATGCTTCTTATGCGTGTGTAAAGAAAGAGTAAAAATATAGAGTGTTACTGCTTAAAAACATATGTTTTGAATTTCTATAATGGAGAATTTAAAACATAAAAATCAGATTTTTAGAGTGTAAAAGATAAGGTTTTTACCACACAATACCTTGTCTTTTGTTATATAAAGTCTTAGGTATTGCACGCTAAAGCTCTTATCTTTTGCATGCTAAAAAGCTAAGCTATTGCATCGAAGTTTTTACTGAAAAATGCCATTTAAAAGGAGTTTTTCTTTAAAATAAAACGATTTGCCTTTAGTGTAGCTATTTCTCAGATAAAGATTACAACACTCGCATTTTTACAACCCTATCTCAATACTCCAAAACAGATGATAAATGTAAAACTTACCTATTTATAATGAATAAAGTCTTTTAAATTTCTTGTCAGTATGAATACGTCTTTATTTTGCACAGTCAAACTATATAATAAATCCTTGTACATGAATAAAAACGTTACGACACTTCTTTTTCGTTTTGTGGTAGGGTTACTGCTAGCTAAACCAGTTGTTCAAGTATGCGTAAAGTGCTGCCTTATTTTTCAAAATGCAGATTATGTAGATTTAACAGACTCAAAAGGCTTATACGATGCTAAAATAATGCCAAAGGATATGCTTTCTATAAGCGTAAGTACACTCAATGCAGATGCATCGGCACTTTTAATCGTGGAACAGTGAGTGCATCAACTTCAGGAAAGTGACAAGCTTCAACCCATTCTTCTACAGGAGATGGATATTTAGTTGATAATAACGGAAATATAGAATTCCCATACTAATTGGTCGTGTTCATGTGGCAGGTTTAACACACACCAATGTCAAAGATTTAATACATCGAAGATATTGCCTTACATGCTCCAAAACAGAAAACCCATTAGTACAGTGAGAATGTCGAGTTATCATATTACAATATTAGGCGAAGTGAAAGCTCCTGGTGTTATTCCTGCAGCAACTGGAGAAGATAAGTGTTTTGGAAGCGATAGCGCGTGCAGGAGACCTTACGTCATATGGAAAAGAGATAACGTGATGCTGGTTCGTGAAGATGCCTTGAAGCGGACAGAAGTCAATTTATCGCTTTAAATCTTAACGATGCTAACATTATTAATTCTCCTTATTTCTATTTGACGACAAAATGATGTACTCTATATACAACCTAATAAAGTTCAAGCGCATCGAACGCTGGGTTTGGTCCCGTTAGCAGTATGGTATTTAGTTTCATAGGTGTTGCAACAGGTTTAACAGGTATTGTTATAGGAATTTTGAAAGGAAATAGTGTAAAAGCTGGAGAAGTTTGTTCTTCTTGGCTTTTTATTTACTACATCGTAAAGTAATAGTCTTTTATAATTTAGTTTATACGATTAAAGCATGTATCTTTAAATATGGAACAGTTAGTGGCATGGAATGTGGACAGCAATGGTGACTTCTTCGCCATTATCTTAGTATACGAGAAAAGTATGGTACATGGATGTATGGTTTAAATAAACGTATATTTGTTGATGGACAACATAACCGTGGACAAGAAGGTGCAGGATTAGCTTGTGTAAAATTAGATGGTGAGCCTGAACCGATATATGTTTCGTGAAAAAGAGCCGAAGGAACAAAACGCTTATTGCGAAAATCTTTTCGCAAAGTGTTCATGCTAATTTTAAAAGATTGTACAGCCGAACAATTAGCCGATGCAAGCTATGCTAAAGAGCCTTACCGTTTGCTGGAGAAACTGTATAGGTCATCTCGATATTCTACAACAGGAGGACTTATATGTGTCCTTTCGTTGAAGAAACAACTGGAGAGCTAAAAACTTGTGCTTATGTGGCAACTTTAACATGACAAATGTGAACAAGTGTTTAAATATCTAACTAAACAAGGACAGTTTCCACGCATCTATAGCGACACTTATATCATGTTAGAGTTCCTGGGTCATCGCTTGAGACCGTGAGGTAGAACGAAATTTTTGTCGCTGCTAAACGCCCTGGAAAAATGCAGAAACACTGATATTACGTCACATTGAAGATAATGTTAAACATGGCGAATGTTCTGCAAACATCATGTCTTGTTCGATCGGAGGATATGTCGTTTGTGGCTTAACAGGTAGTGGAGAGTCTTTCGTTGTAATGCGAGATCCCATGAGAATACGTCCTGCCTTTTTATTATATGGACGATGAGATAGTGTGGCTAGTGCCAGTGAACGTCCTGTGTGCAAACAGCTTTTAATTTATCTTGTAGACGATGTGAAAGAACTCGAGCGAGCAAAAGCTATTTTTGTGAATAAAAAGGAGAATGCTACAAAACGTGTGTTAGAACAACGGTGGCGACTCGAAATGTTCGTTCGAAAGGAGTTTTATTTTAGTCGTGGTTCTGACCAAGATATATACAACGAAAAGAAAAAGCTTGAGCGAGCAACTCATACGTCTATCCTCAATGTTATTGATAATGATGTGGCTACACCGTGTTTTTCTTTTTATTCCAAATACAGCCGAAGTGGCGTTTTATGGTATGCCTGATGGCTTTAATCGCTATGTAGATAATGAGAAAATAAAAGCAGATTGAAGCTTTAGACACAAAGCCTACACACGAAGACTGACTGCTATTTTACATAATTATGTCGTAGCGAAAAGGTTCATTAAAGGATATTAACTTAAGAACCTTTATTGCAGAAGGCAATTCGTAATGTTTAGCTTCTCATGTGCACGATATTACGTATGGAAGTATCACCCTTGCAAAGATAACTTGGTGGTGATAGACGATAGTATTGTGCGTGGAACAACACTAAAGAAGAGTATTCTTCGTATCTTTAGACCGTCTTGCATCCAAAGAAAATAGTAGTAGTGAAAAGTAGTGCACCGCAAATTCGTTATCCTGATTATTACGGTATAGATATGCCTCGTTTAGAAGAGTGTGTGTTTAGAGCTACCATAGAATTTTTGGAAGAACGTCAATACTGACACATATTATATATAAGCGTGTATAACGATTGTGTAAAACTGAGTTGCGAAAGATGTAAATGAAAATGACGAATTGCGTAAGAGCTATTTACGAACCATTTACTGTAGAAGAGATCAAATAATAAGAAATAGTGGAAATGCTTCAGACTGAAGGAGTTACAACACCAATTCGATCTTGTTTTCCAATCCATAGAAGGCTTACGATGCAGCTATTCCACATCATAAAGGCGATTGGTATTTCACTGGGCTATTATCCAACTCCTGGTGGAACAAAAGCTTTTTGCAATCAAGCTTTTTGTAAACTTTGTTCATCATCAAGTATCCACAAAATAACAATAAACAAGCAATAAAAAGAACAATGAAGAATGTAACGTTATGTGGCGATGGCACAAAATTTCATGGTAAAGAGTTTTGGCTATGAAGCTCCAGTTGCAGGAGAAGTGGTATTTAACTACTGCCATGATGGGTTATCCAGAAAGTTTAACAGACCCATCTTATGCAGGTCAATTGATGACACTCTACTTATCCATTAGTTGGCATCATGGAGTTCCTCGTTTTCTTTTTGAAGAAGAATGGGCTACCCACTATCATGGAAAGCGATAAGATTCATGCCTCTGCAATCATTGTTTCTGATTATTGTGAAGCCTATTCTCATTGGAATGCAAACGAGAGTTTAGCTTCTTGGTTACAAAGAGAAAAGGTGCCAGGAATAACAGGCATCGACACAAGAGAGCTTACAAAAGGTGCTTAGAAATCATGGAGTGATGATGGGAAAAGATTATCTTTGATGATGAACCTAATAATATTCCAGAAGCAGAATTATGAAGGTAGTCAACTTTCGTAGACCGTGTTTTGTTGCAAGAATAAAACGATACAATGAAGGTGCAGGCAAAAAGGTTGTATTGGTAGATTGTGGAGTTAAAGCCAATATTATTCGTTGTTTAATCAATAGAGGTAGTAGAGGTGATACGCGTACCATGGGAACTATGACCATACACAAATATGCAGTTTGATGGTCTGTTTTTAGCTAAAATGGACCTGGCGATCCTGATACATGTGAAGAGGCAGTAGCTATTCTTCGAAAAGCGTTCATGAGTTCGACAACTAAACCTATTTGTGGTATTTGTAGGGGTAATCAACTCTTAGCTAAAAGCAGGTGGAGCAACTATTTATAAAGCTGAAAATATGGTCATCGTTCGCACAATCAACCCGTGAGTATGGTTGGAACAGAGCAAATGTTTTTATTACCAGTCAGAACCACTGGTTATGCAGTAGATGCTAAAACCTTAGGAAGCGATTGGGAAGAGTTATTTGTTAATGAATGATGGTTCAAACGAAGGAATATCGTCATAAACATAGTCTTGGTTCTCTTCTCAGTTTCATCCCAGAGGCTTGTTCAGGCCCTGTAGACACCGAATTTATTTTTCGATGACTTGTGAACTCACTTTTAAAACACTCTATTCATAGAAACAAGCAGTTACTGAAATACGAAAATATAAAGAAAGTTCTTTCTATTAGGCTCTGGGAGCATTGAAGATTGGAGAAAGCTGGTGAGTTTGATTATTCAGGTTCTCAAGCCTTAAAAGCTTTACGAGAAGAAGGGAATGTAGAAACAATTCTTATCAATCCAAATATTGCTACTGTTCAAACATCTGAGGGTGTTGCAGACCATATTTACTTCTTACCTGTTCAGCCTTATTTCGTAGAACGAGTGATAGAAAAGAGCGTCCAGATGGTATTTTTGCTCATCTTTTGGAGATCAAACAGCACTAAACTGTGGTGTAGAACTCTTCAAATCAGGTGTTTTAGATAAGTATAATGTACAAGTATTAGGAACTCCTGTGCAAGCAATTATCGATACAGAAGACCGAGAAATATTTGTAAACAAGCTTTAATGAGATTGATGTAAAGACCATTAAGAGTGAAGCTTGTGAAACCATAGAGCAAGCTCGTCAAAAGCAGCAAAAAGAATTGAGGTTATCCTGTTATTATTCGTGCATGCTTATGCCTTAGGAGGTCTTGGTAGTGGTTTCTGTGATACACGAAGAAGAACTCAACACTTAGCAGAAAAGGCCTTTTCTTTCTCTCCTCAGGTGTCTAGTTGAGAAGAGTTTGAAAGGTTGGAAAGAGGTGGAATACGGTCGTTCGTGATAGATACGATACTGTATCACAGTGTGTAACATGGAAAAACTTCGATCCATTAGGCATACACACTGGTGAAAGTATTGTTGTTGCACCATCTCAAACACTCACAAATAGCGAGTATCACGAGTTAAGAGCTTTGTCTATTAAGATTATTCGACACATTGGTATAGTAGGAGAGTGTAACGTTCAATACGCATTCGGACCCCGTCAAAGTGAAGATTATAGAGTGATAGAAGTGAATGCACGTTTGAGTCGTTCTTCTGCTTTGGCTTCAAAAGCAACAGGTTATCCACTTAGCTTTTGTGGCAGCGAAATTAGGTATGGGCTACGGCTTGTTTGAGTTAAAGAATTCAGTAACAAAACCACTAGCGCATTCTTTGAGCCTGCGCTCAGATTATGTGGTGTGTAAAGATACCACGATGGGACCTTAGTAAATTCCATGGAGTTGATAAAGAACTCGGTCTCAGCATGAAGTCTGTGGGTGAAGTGATGGCTATTGGATCGCAATTTTCGAGAGGCAATGCAGAAAGGGATCTACGTATGATTGGACAAGGAATGCATGCTTTTGTTGAGAATAAAGAATTAGAAATTGCTGATATAGATAAAAGCATTTAAGAGAACCAACAGATAAGCGGTGTTTATCATTTCTCAAAGGCGATGCATCAAAGGATACACTATCGACCAGATATCACGATTTAACCAAGATCGACCGTTGGTTCTTAGCTAAATTAAAGACATATTATTGACATTGATGAGCAGTTTGCGTGCTTGTACAAGTATAATGTGTTAGATAAGAACTTATTAAAGAGAAGCTGAAAGTGTATGGATTTACCGATTTTCAGATAGCTCGAGCAGTAGGTCTTGAGAAAGAATTAGGTAGCATGCACAAAGCATCTCTCGCTGTTCAGAAACATCAGAAAAAGCGTTTGGCATCTTACCAGTGGTTAAAGCAAATAGACACACTAGCTGCTGAATCATCCTGCTCAAACCAACTATTTATACCTTACTTATGCTGGTGTTCAAAACGATATAGAGTTCCAAAACGACAAGCGTTCTATCATTGTTTTAGGGTCAGGAGCTTATAGAATAGGAAGTAGTGTAGAGTTTGATTGGTGCGGAGTGCAAGCATCTTAACACTATTAGAAAAGAAGGTTATCGTTCTATCATGATACAAATTATAACCCAGAAACAGTATCTACCGATTATGACATGTGCGACAGGTTATACTTTTCGATGAGTTGACTTTTGAGCGTGTAATGGATATTATCGACCTTGAAGCACCACATGGTGTGATTGTTTCTACGGGTGGACAAATTCCTAATAACTTAGCAGTTAAGCTCGATGAACAACATGTTCCGCTTTTAGGTACAGCTGCGAAAGACATAGATAATGCTGAAGACCGAGCTAAATTCTCGTCTATGCTCACTCATAAACGAATGTCATCAGCCAGAATGGAGTGCCTAACAACGATGGAAGACATAGACCAATTTGTTGGATAGAGTAGGTTTCCCAGTGCTTGGTTCGTCCTTCTTACGTGCTTTCCAGGCGCAGCTATGAACGTTTGTTCTAATAGAGATGAGTTAGAAAAAGTTCTTGAAAGCTTGGCAGCCAATGTGTCAGAAGACCACCCGTAGTGGTAAGTAAGTTCATCTGAAAATGCTAAAGGAAATAGAAATGGATGGTGTGGCACGAAATGGCGAAGTGTTAGCTTATGCCATCTCAGAGCATATAGAATTTGCGGAGTGCACTCAGGTGACGCTACAATACAGTTCTCACCACAGAAATTGTATGTTGAAACTATGCGTACGAATAAAAACGTATTAGTCGCCAAATAGCGCAAGCCCTTCACATTAACTGGTCCGTTTAACATTCACATTTATGGCACAGAGATAACGACATTCTTGTTATTGAATGTAATTTAAGAGCCTCACGTTCGTTTCCCATTTGTTAGTAAGGTTTGAAAGATGAACTCTTATCGACTTAGCAACGAAAGTGATGTTAGATGTGCCTGTAGAAAAGCCCAATAAAGAAACCTATTCGATATCGATTACGTTGGAATAAAAGGCTTCACAGTTCTCATTTAATCGCTTACAAAAGGCAGACCCCAGCTCGTGTGACATGGCATCTACTGGAGAAGTGGGTTGTTTAGGGTGATGATACGAACCAAGCTCTTATGAAGAGTATGTTAAGTGTTGGTATGCGCATACCTAAGACGCACTGTTCTAATGTCTAATGATGGGAGCAAAACAGAAAGGCAGAGATGCTCGATGCAGCTAGAAAAATGCTTGAAAGATAAGGCTATGAAACTTTATGCAACTTCGAGGAACAAGTAAGTATCTTTCAGAGAAATGGAGTTGAGAATACACGCGTTTATTGTCGTCTGATAGCGATAAACAACCACAGCTTTTAGAGCTTCTTCGTGAAAAGAAAATAGACATGGTGATAAATATGCCAAAAGACTTAACTGTTCACGAACTAACAAATGGTTATGCTATTCGTCCGTGCAGCGATAGACCATAACATTCCATTGATAACAAATTTCGTTTACCAAGTGCCTTTATTCATGCCCCTCTGTGCAGTTTCTTTAGACGAAATAGATATAAAGAGTTGGGAAGAATACAAATAATATTCGCCTTTTGTAAACGTTTGTTTTACGATATAAATGTAGTATGCTCATATTCTTCATTGAATACGAGCATGTTCATTATTTCCTCCTTCTTTATACGTGTGATTTAACATTTTTATAGAAAAGAAAAGAAAAAGAGAACGACTTTTTATATGATGTAATTATAGCGAAAATAGCTAGAGGTTTTACATGTTTTTAATGAGCAAAAACATGGTATTGTGTTATTTTTATTACATAAAAATGCAAAACATATAGACTTTACAATTCTATAATGTCTAATGTTGTTAGAACGTTTGTAAGCCTTTACAGTGTAAAAGCTAATCTTTTACCACTCAATACCTTAACTATTAGTAGCTAAAACTCTTATGTATTATACGCTAAAACCCTTATCTATTGCGTGCTAAACCTCTAAGCTATTGCAACACACACCATTTTGTGCGTTTTCAAAACTATTTTGTAAGTTTGCAATAAAATAGAGCTTATATTTGTTAACTTACAAGAGTGTGGCAACCATTTATGTGTTTTATGAAAAAAGAAAGCAGGAGTATTATTACAAAAATTAACAATTCTCCTGCCTTTTTCTTTTAGTCCTTTTCATTGAAAACAATAAGACGGGAAAAACTAGTTTATGTATCACTAACTTTCTGTGTACACACCGTTTTTAAGTTCGTTAGCAATAAACTGAGCCGTAGCACTTTGTTTATGCGTAGCCACTTTCAGGGCGTTCCTGTTGCCATCACTAAGCCTCCAGCTCTTCCACCCTCAGGTCCCATGTCTATAATGTAATCAACTATCTTAATAACATCTAAGTTGTGTTCAATAACAATACAGTGTTTCCCTTATCAACCAATCGTTGTAGCACGTCCATCAATATGCGTACATCTTCAAAAATGCAAACCGGTGGTAGGTTCATCGAGAATAAATAAAGTGTTTCCTGTGTCTGCTTAGTTCGGTAGCAAGTTTTACACGCTGACTTTCACCACCTGGAGAGCGTAGTAGACGGTTGCCCCAATTTAATATGCAACCCAATCCTACGTCTTGAATAGTTTTAATTTTTGTAAAATAGATGGTACATTTTTCGAAGAATTCTACAGCTTGATTGATTGTCATGTTTAGCACATCGGCTATACTTTTGCCTTTTATAACGCACAGCAAGCGTTTCTCTGTTATAGCGTTTGCCATGACATACCTCGCAAGGCACTAATACATCGGGCAGAAATTATTTCTATTGTTTTGTAAACCATTACCCACAAGCTTCGCAACGCCCATCTTTTAACGTTAAAAGAAAGCGTCCGGGTTTATAACCACGAATTTTAGCTTAGCAAGCTAACATACATAAAGCTCTAATGTCGTTAGCACCACAAAGTGGCAGGATTACTGCGCGAGTACGTCCTAATGGAGATGGTCATTCACATTCACTATCTTGTCTATATGCTCTCCAGCTCCTGCAATGCTTTTATAAGGCATTGGCTTCTTAATAGAGCGATAAAAATGATGCGATAAGAAAAGGTTGAAGCGTGTTTCAAATGTTAATAAGTTGATTTGCCAGAACCGACACTCCTGTTACAACAGTTAAGGTTCCAAGAGGAAAATCTACGTTTACATCTTTTCAAATTATTGCCTGTGGCACCTTTAATGCTTATCACCTTGCCATTTCGTCACTTCGATGGAATAGCTATGCTAAGACGATTGTTGAGATAACCTGCTGTTATTGTGTTTTGCGTTAACATATTATCTACATTTCCTTTGATAAAACCACTTGTCCACCTTTTTCTACCAGCTTTTAGGACCAATGTCTACCACATAATCTGCATTTAAAATCATGTCTTTATCATGCTCAACTACAATCACAGTGTTACCTATATCGCGCAATTCTTTTAGTGAATGAATAAGTCGTTCGTTATCTCTTTGCGCAAAACCAATACTTGGTTCATCTAAAATATAGCATTATACAATGTTGAGAACCAATTTGAGTGGCTAAACGGATACGCTGACTCTCTCAATTCGATAGTGAAGCAGACTGTCTCGTTGAGGCTTAAATAACTTAAACCCACTTCTAATAAAAAGTTTATTCGTGTGCTAATTTCTTTAATTATCTCTTTGGCTATGTGCTGTTGTTTGGTGTCTAACTTCTCTTCTAAGCTTGTTATCCACTGATATAATTCGCTATATCCATGTTAGCCACTTCAGATATATTTTTATTATCCAACTTGTAGCACAACGATTCTTGCTTTAATCTCATTCCATGGCATTCGTTACAAGTGGTAGTAGCTAAGAACTGGTCTGCCCATTTCTTACCTGCCGACGTTTCATCTGTTTCCATTACGGTGCGAAGATATTTAATAACGCTAATGAAAGACACAAAATAATCGGAAGAGGTTTTAACTATTTTGTCAATCTTAATTGTTTTGAGCGAACCGTATAGTATTTCGTCTACTGCCTCTTGTGGAATAGAAGAAAAAGGCGTGTTTTAAGTGTGCAGTCGTATTTCTTCAATAAAGCTCAATTTGCCAAAAATCATTTGGTTTTTATATTTTCCCTATAGGGCAAAATAGCTCCTTCGTAAATACTAATGGCTGTATTTGGAATTACTTTAAAGATATTTTCGTAATAATGCCCAATCCTTTATAATGAGGGCATGCACCTTCTAAGCGAATTAAACGGAGAAAATGTTAGGTGCAGGCTCACCATAAGACAAACCAGTGATAGGGTCCATCAGGCGTTTAGAGAGTTTTTATTTCTTGAGTGTCCTTATTCATAATCGTAACAACACCATCTCCCTTGCTTCATAGCTGTTTTAATGCTGTTTTTAAGACGCCTCAATCTTTCTCTTGCACCTTTAATTTATCTATAACCACTTCAATATTATGGTTTTTATAGCGGTCACCTTCATGCCACGAGTTATCTCTAACAATTCACCATCTACTCTAATGTTTAGATAACCCTTTTCCTCACTCAAAAAGCTCTCTATAATGTCCTTTTGTTGTCGAACAAGTGGAGAAAGAACATAAAATAGGTGCGTTGTTATAGTTAGACAAAATCATCACCAATATCTTTTTCTTCGGTATATTTTACCATCGCCCGAAACTGTACAGCAGTTCCTGCGCTGCATATAAAAAGGCGAAGAAAAGTCGTAAATCTCGGTTGTTGTACCAACGGTGAGCGTGATTCTGTTAGTTGTTTTTGTTCGATGCCAATAACGGGCTTAACTGTTATTTTGTCAACCAGGACGCTCTAAACTGCTTCTAAAAGTTTCGCATAGCTGAGAAAGTTTTCTATATAGCGACGTTGCCCTTCTGCAAAAATGGTGTCGAAGGCCAACGATGATTTACCAGAACCCGATAAACCCGTGATAACAGTTAGCTTATTACGAGGAATTTCTGCATCATATTCTTTAAATTATGTACTCTTGCACCCCAAATATTTATCTTCTTCGTTATTCATTCTATTTTTGTTTATCTTAAACCTTTTCAGACTTACTTTTACTTAGTTAATGTGGTAGACGAGCCTTCTGTGTAGCTTCTAGCAAGTTTACATCTCTTTTATTGTAAACTTTTGTCCGTCTGCTCCTTTGTGCTCAAACCCATACAAAAATAAACTCCTTCTTTACATCTTTACCATTATATCGTCCGTCCCACCCATCTATATGGGTCTGCCTCCATTGGTATAATTTCTGTCCCCACCTATTATATATAATAGCACGAAACGATATAATACTTTGAAAACCCTTTGCTTTGTAAATATCGTTAATGCCATCGCTGTTAGGAGAAGCCATTAAGTATTTCAACTTACTTGCAGAAACAGTAAGTGTGATAGGTGTGTTCTCACTCCAATAGTCTTGCGTGTAGCTATCACATCTTTTCCGTTTGTAAAGGTGGCATATAACATTATTTTATGTGTTCCTGTTTGTGCAATAACATATTGGGTGTTCTCTTCGTATCTAATTAAATAAGGTTCATTGGCATTGTTCAAATAAAACCCTCCACTGTAGTGGCGTCCAGTTACATACATTTTCAGCTTTCGCTTCTAATAAAACATTTATCGGAGCAGAACCCTGAAAGGCTCAGATGTTTCGTTTTACCATTAGACGATGTAAATGTGGCAGTAGGAGCTATGGTTGGTATGTTTTGTGCATGGCTTTTATGAGTGTAAAATAAACACATAAAAAGGCTAAAATATTCTTTTTGTCATAAACTATATAGATATTTGTCAAAAATACGCAATAAAGTTGATTTATGAGCTGTATTTTGCATTTACTATAGTGGAGTACAATTAAAGTAGCAAAAGTATTCGTATTTGTAAATAGATTGTACTTATTATTTATAATGTGATTAAATGAAAAGTATGCAACAAATATTAAAATTTTGTTTTTCTTCTTATTTTTGTTTTTCTTTTGTGGATTAAAAGCTCCAAAAACGTGAAGTGGAGAGATATGTATCAAGTGAAAAGAGAGACACTATTTATGGTATAGCAAAAAGCTATAATATCACCGTAGACGAATTGGTGAGGCTAATCCCAGACTTAGCTAACAATAATTATGTGCTAAAAGAAAGACGAATATCTTTTTATTCCTTATCATAAAGATGCCAATGCAGGATTAGAAATGAAACAGCTAAAAAGATTGAAACTGCAACTGTTCAAACTGTAGAAGTGGCTAAAAAGGTATCAATGTAGGGCGTTATAGTTTGCTCTTTACACGATATAAAGATGGTGATGGAAAGCGCATGATAGAATATTGCTAGAGGAGTTGCTTATGGCGTGCGAAAATCTCAGAAAACATCTCTGTGTACCGTTAGAGCGTGGAATTTGGATTTTTGATAGCGATGTAAATTCAGTGTTATCTGCAATCAGGAGTTATTGACAAATGCGATTTTATTATAGGTCCTTTTATATACAAAACACACAAACCTTTGGTTTGATTTTGTAAGCCTTCGAAAAATAAAACTCGTTATTCTTTCTCATAACTGACATAGTGATCAGGGCAAGAACTTCAAAGTTTACAGAACGTAGCATTGATATTTTCTTATCTCGTTTTTCGGGTTCGCATGGTGTTTGTAGGTGTGATACAACAAGTGAAAAGATATTTACTTTTGGATTAAGAGCTCGAACAAAAGGGGAATAGCTTATAGTATTACAAATTTAAAGTCGAGTGATGGAATGTTTTGCTAAGAGCTTTCATAGCACAAAAACCTAATGTAGCTATTCTTAACACAGGTAGGTCTCCAGAGCTAAACAGTGTGTTAGCTAAACTTGATATATTAAAGAGTAATTATCCAAATGTAGCCATTTCTATCTTCGGATATACGGAATAGCTTATGTATACTCAAGGTTTATAACGACTACTTCTTTAAGTATGACACTTATATTCCTACCTTTTTATTATAATGGAGCGAATAGTGCTACTCAGAACTTTGAAACATATCTTAATAGCTTTAAAACAAATATGCAATTGGCACTTCCTCGTTTTGCAATAACGGGTTTCGACCATGCAACTTCTTTATGAAAGGCTTCTCTCACAATATAACAAAAAGCTTTTACAGGCTCTGCTTCTGACAAAGCACTTATAAAGCGTTGCAAACGCCTTTGAAGATTTTTGTTCGTGTGAGTAAAGAAGGAGGATTACAAAACAATGCTTTTTATGCTTATTCATTATTTAAATAATAGAACAGTTCAAGCAATTAGTTATTAGTGTATGGCATATAAATTATCATTTGTGTTTTATTTCTTTTTGGATATAAAAATGCACTTCAAACTCAGGTAGGACAGCATCGAAATATCTGTTGTCGGTGGTTTTAATACTGGTTATGTTAGTTCTAAAAGTGAGTTTTATACCCATTGTTACGCAGCAACAACATGGCGGTTTAACGGCAGGACTTTCTTTTAAAATATGTTTTGTGAAAAGTATTTTTAATACTATTTGTTCTGTATATGGAGAGCTTAACTATGCTTCTCTTGGCTGGAAAGAAAAATATTGTAGATGCTAATCATGTAGTTATAAATGCATAACCAATATGCAGAAACTTATGAGACGAAACATTGGCTATTTACAGATGCCTGTTTTTGCTCATTTGGCATGGGGTAAAGAACATAAGGGAGCGCAATTCTTCTTTAAAAGTAGGGCCTCAATTTGGAGTTATTACTTAGTGAGTCTACCAAAACAAATTTTGATTTTAAGTCGCTAAACTTAAAGACAGACTAAATAAAACTACTGCTCAAGACACTATGAAAGTGAAAATAACTTTGATTATGGTATTGCTGCAGGATTAGGAGTAGAGTATTTTGTTCCTAAAATGGGACATTTCTTGTTAGAAGGACGTTATTCATTATGGTTTAGGAAACATCTATGGAGATGAAAGAAAGACTTTTTGCACGTTCAAACCATAATAGTATTGTCGTAAAAGTTTCATATTTATTCGATTTAGCTAAAACTATAATAGAAAATTATGTTTGAAAATCAACCTAAGGGCTTTGCCTTAGCTTTGGCTAACACTGGCGAGCGATTTGGTTATTATACCATGCTTGCTATTTTCGTTTTGTTTCTTCAAGCCAACTTCGGATTAACGTCAGGAGAGGCAGGTAACATCTATGGAATATTCCTTGCATCGGTTTATTTCTTACCTTTATCGGTGGAATATTAGCTGATAAGTTTGGATATGGTAAGATGGTAAACCGTGAGGAATTATTGTTATGTTCTTAGGATATGTGCTTTTTAGCACTTCCTTTAGGACAGAATACCATTGCAATGCTTGCAATGTTTGGTGCATGGCCATGATTGCACTTGGTACAGGATTGTTTAAAAGGAAAACTTACAGAGCGATGGTTGGAAACTTATACGACGACCCTCGCTATTCTGATAAACGAGATTCTGCGTTCTCACCTTCTATATGGCTATCAATATTGGTGCTCTTTTGCTCAAGTACTGCCGAAGCTATTATGAAGTATGTGCAACAACAGTATCAAATATCAGAGAACGACTCTTATCATGCTGCTTTTTGGCTTGACTATTTCTCTTATAGTGTCTATGGGCATTTATTGTGCGTTTAGAACTACGTTCTAAAACACGTTGAAGGAGGTAAGAAGAGCGTTGCGCTACTACCACAGCTACTAATACTGTAGATGAAGTGAATTATCGCCAGCAGATACCAAAAAGCGTATTCGAAGCCTTAGTTCTTGTGTTTACTGTAGTAGTATTCTTTTGGATGGCTTTCCATCAAAAACGGTCTTACTCTCACGTTCTTTGCAAGAGATTACAGCTTAAGAATGTTACAGGGAGGCGAGGAATGCTCTTTATATGTGGAACTTAGTGCTTACAATTGTTATTGTTTATTCTGTTTTTAGTATCTTCCAAAGCAAAGAAACTAAGGGAAAAGCCATTTCTTGTTTGCTTATTGTTCTCTACCTCTATTATCTTAGGTTGGGAATATACCACTGCTGGAGATGTAGAATTTAAAGCATCTATCTTCCAACAGTTTAATCCTTTCTTTGTAATAGCATTAACTCCAGTGGCAATGTCTTTGTTCTCATGGTTAGGAAGCAAAGGAAAGAACCTTCAGCACCACGTAAAAATAGCTTATGGAATGCTTGTTGCTGCTCTTGGATTTGTGGTAATAGCTATTGGTTCAATGGGTTTACTCTCTCCTGTAGAACAACATGCAGCAGTAGAAACTAATTCTGCAAGTTTTGTTTCGCCTAATTGGTTGCTTGGAACCTATTTAGTTTTAACGTTTGGAGAACTCCTTTTGTCGCCTATTGGCATTAGTTTTGTATCTAGGGTAACACCTCTAGTAAAAGGAATGATGATGAGGCTGGTTTTTGCTACTACTGCAATTGGTAATTATCTAACAGTGGTTTCCATCGTTATTATGGGATAGAACCCTCTTTAATTGTTATTTGGGGTGTTCATTGCACTTTGTGTACTTTCATTCCTTTTTCATTATGTCTATTATATGAAGCGTTTAGAAGAAGTTTCTAAAATAAGTTTCTTTTTCATCATTTATTATTAAAATAAAAAGTGCTTGCAATGAATGCTGCAAGCACTTTTCGTTATATAGCCTTAATAAATAAGTGTTATTGTTTATAAAATTTTATTTCGTATTTAATTGACTTAGAAGGATGAATATGAGCAATTAGATAACTGGGAATAATAACGCAATATACTAATAATAACAGTTGCTAAATTGATTAAAACGATAATCAGATATTTAATTGCACTGGTACAACCTGATATAATAAATGTTTGCATCCGCTAACTACGCCCATATACTTTTTGTATAAGTAGTAATAAAAATGCAATGGAATTACCCATTATCATGCCCCTAACAACAATAATGAAGAAAGCAAAATATAAGAATGTGGAGCGTATAACCTATAGCTCCTAAGGCCTTTAATAAACCAATCATATTGGTACGCTCTAAAATAATAAGTAAGTAAGCCCGACACCATTGTTACACTGGCTACTAAAAATCATTAAACTAAAGAAATTATCCACATTTATATCTAACAAGTTGAGCCAAGAAAATATCTGAGGAACTAACTCTTTAATGGTTTTGCGAAGAATAGGTATTACCTTCCGCGTCAACTGTTCTGTTTGTTACTTGTTAACAAACTGAGCAGATACCTCGTTTAGTCTATCAGAAAATTATTGATAGTAACTTCATTTCCTGTAGCTTGATTGTTAGTCCACTGTTTAGCTTTTATAACATTTTGCAAGTCGATAAAGCAAGTAACATTATCAAATAAAGATAAGTTTGTTTCGTAAATGCCTGCTACACGAAACGTTCTTATCGCCGTACATCATTATCATCGATGAAGTAAGCAAACACTTTGTCGCCCTCTTTTAAGTTGAGCTTATTAGTAATGTGGCAGAAATAACAATGCTTTACTTAGGGTGTAGCCAAATGAGAAATTTTTCCGCTTATTAAAGTGTTGTGTTATAAAGCTATTGTCAAAATCTTTGGTAACTCCTTTGAATGAAATGCCCAAGAAATCGGTATTTGTTTTTAATATTCCTTGTTTCAAAAGCAAAAGTGCTAACGTGCTGAACCCCATCAATCTTTTTAATAACTCTTTTTATCGAATCGTTTTACAATGATAGGATAGAGTCTGTTGATTGATGTGTTAAGAAAGTGTACTTGTATATGTCCGCCAAAAACCTACTACCTTATCTTTACTGGTTTGCTTAAATCCTAAAATAATGCAGGTGAAGAACATTTACAATAATGCCAATAACCACTCTCTATGGTGGCTATTCTGATGCGGAGACGTGATGCCTGTTCTTTATTTTGTGGGTCTTTATAAATTCTTTTAGCAAGAAAAAAGATAAACTCATGCTATATTAAATTTTATGGGGGTAACTTTCTAAAAGCTTTTCTTAAAACAATAAGAGCCTTTTTCTAATTCTTTTTCTTCAAAACATAGGCTAAACGAACTTGATTGATACCTGCATTTGGGGTGGTATAAAAGCCAGAAGCAGGAGCCATCATAATGGTTTGACCTTCGTATTCAAATTCTTCTAAGCACCAACGGCAAAAGTTTTTCGGCATTATCTATGGGCAATTGCGCTACTGTATAAAGGGCTCCCATAGGAATAGGAGAGTAAACTCCGGGAATACAGTTAAGACCATCAATAGTGTGTGCGTCTTTCTACGTATTCATCGTAAACATCTCGGTAATAATCTTCTGGCGCATCGAGCGAAGCCTCTGCTACTATTTGCCCTAAGAGGGGGAGATAAACGCGCTTGACAAAACTTCATGACAGCAGAACGCACTTCTTTATTCCTTCGTAATTAAGGCTCCCTACGCGTATTCACATTCGCTATAACGTTTAGAAACAGAGTCTATCAATATAACGTTTTGTTCAATTCCTTCTAAATGACAAGCCGATATGTAGGGAGGCCTGTATAAATGTATTCACGATACACTTCGTCGGAGAATAAATACAAGTCGTATTTCTTTTACCAAATCTCTTATTTGGTTCATTTCTCTTTTGGTATAAAGGTAACCTGTTGGGTTGTTGGGGTTACAAATGAGAGAATAGCGCGTGCGTGTCGTTAATCAATTCTTCAAATTGCTCTACTTTCGGAAGACAGAAACCCTTCTATGGTGGTTGTAATGGTGCGTATTTTTGCGCCTGCCGCTATGGCAAATGCCATGTAATTGGCGTAGCTGGCTCTGGAATAATAATCTCATCCGGATTTAGACACGAGAAAAAGGCAAATAGACACTGCTTCTGAACCACCAGTGGTTATGATGATGTCTTCAGTTTCATGTTTATTTTATATTTGATAATGACTTCAAGTTTCTCACGATAACTTGCAATGCCTTCGCTTGGAGAATATTCTAATATATTTCGTTTTATATTCTTTAAAGCATCTAATCCCTATCTGTGGAGTGGGGAGGTCTGGCTGACCAATATGAAAGTGATACACCTTACACCACGCTTTTTAGCCTTTAATGCTAAAGGAGAAAGCTTTCTAATAGGCGATTCAGGGCATCTCAATACCTCGTACTGAAATCTTGGGCATTTTAATTCTATTTTGTTTAATATTTATTGTTAAAGGCTATAAAAAGGGTCTTTATTAGCCACACAATTGAATGTTTATGAATTACAAAAATACAATTATCACACACAATCATGATAATCCGTAAATATTTTAAGGTTTTATGCTATTTCATTAAGTAACATTGTTTTTACAGCTATAATATGGTTTTGCAATAGGTTTGTTTTTGGATTTATAAATGAGTAGAAATATAGACTATTTCTGCCGTGTCTTTTTCTCCTGTGGTTCTAAATAACAGAGTTATGGATTGTTTTGCTTGTAGATGAGGGTGTTTAAAAGGGTGTTTTTTAGGTAAAAAGGTGTAAAAGCTTAGGGTTTTAGGGTGTAAAAACATAAGGGTTTGGGGTGCAAAACTCTTGTGTTTTAGGGGCTAATAGCTTATGTTTTGTGTGCAAAAACTCTTAGCTTTTTGCATCGTAAAAACATCATTTATGGCATTTTCATTATTTGCGTTTTAGAAATGCAAAACCTATGCTTTTAGGAGGTGTAGGGGTGTTTCGCTTCAATATCTTCTTTTTCTGCTTAAAATGGCGTAAAACCTTAGCTTTTTTCTCTAAAACAGACAATTTTAAATGTAACAAAATGCTCACAAAAAGTGTAGGTAAAACAGCTTGTAGAGCAGAAATAAACTGCAAAACGAGTGATTTATGAAATATTAGCAGATAAGTGATTGACAATTAGGAAAATAGCTATGAAGTTGCAAATTATTGAAAAGAAAGCTACTATTTTTATGGGTGATAAATATATATAATAATGTAAAAACACAAAAAATTCACACGTGTAGTATAGATTTGTTATTAATAAAACAATAAATAATCAATATGAAGATCTTTCTTTAGCTTTCTTTTTATCTCTAAAAAGTTGTATTTCTTAATTGAACTTACGAAAAATCCTTGCCTTCATATACCAAAGGCGAAAGGATCGACTCAACTACTGGCATAAATCAAATTTATCAAATTATTCTGAGATGGGACGCACTGCGAATCCATAGGCACGGTGCTCCCTGCTCGGTGTGGCTACTGTGCAACTGGAGCTCAGGCTGCTACCTTTTGACCGTGTCGTACGGACCAGCCGACCAATAGGTACCGTAGTTGCCGACCCAGTACAATCACCATTCCCGTAGTAGCGAGCGCCCAAAGCAGGAATTTGATAGTAGCAGTCTTACTTTTCATTGGTCCAAAAATTATAACCAAAAGTTGTCTTTCAAAAGTTTGCCTATCGTTTTGTTCCATCAACATTTTAGATTTGATGGTATATTGAACTCCAACCAGTCGTGGTAAAAACCAGAAAAAGCAAATTTATCTGGCATCTTGAAACCCGCAGGACAAGGATCATAAACAGTCTTTACAACATTAGCTTGTCTATCACCCTATTGTCGCTGTATTATCAGCTGCCCAAAAGGTTTAAAAAGTATAGTTGGGCAACTCTGATTCCGTATGTTGGTTAGTAAATTTATCTGGATTTTTGAATATTGTTTGAAATAGTACATATTATAACCAGCATTCGACGTAAAATAGCTGTTTTTGCTAAGACATTAACACCAGGAAGGCATCCTTACGACCAAACTGGTAAAATGTAACGTACCCTTCCATATTAACAGGGTTCTGGGCAATATTGATGACTGTCCATTTTGCTTCTCCAGCATTCTTAATGGTTTGCACAACCTTGACTTTGACAGTACAGAGCTTTGTCAGATTCCAGAACTATTCCATAGGGTGGCTTCCATCCTAAGAGTTCTTTAGTGAAGTTATAAACTTTATCATCATGGTTGGTAACAGGAATCTTATCAAGTGCATCTTTAGGAGCAAACCACAAATGCCATGACCAAAACAACCGTATTACCCTTTTTGACAGCAACAACAAGCATTACCACTCTGAATGTCGTTGGCCTTAACCTCAAAGTCGAGGAAGCCTTCTGCCACCATCATGCACGATAGAAGGAGAATGGACGAGGTCGTTAGCATCTGCCCAAACCACCTCAGCAACATCAACGCCTTTGTTGGCACCGCTGTTGGTTTTCTCATCCAAGGGTCGGTGATGTCTTGGTTGTTAAAGGTCCTTAAAGTTATACAAAACGTTTGGATTACCTGCAGGAGCATGACTAATGTAGATTTTGAATTGGTTACACCATTCTCGATAGCATTACCATAAACAAGCGGTATGCGATAATGACCAGGAGCAGAATAACGTAAGCGTTGGCAGTGCTACAGAGCACTGAACCACCCTTCGTAGAAAGGTCGTGGAGTACCTGTTCTAATGCCGTTGCCTCCTTGAGAGCCTTGTTACGCTTAGCGAACAAGTCGACAACATTCTTGGTGAGGTTGCTGTACCTTGCTCGGCAGCTGTACCACCAGCGCCCTCGGTCTTGCTGGGCTGGTGAGCCATGCTGGTTTCTCATCCATAGAGAAAGTACCATCGTCGTTGGCATCGTACCCTACGACATTCCATACAGCCTGTTGCTGGTGTGTTACAGGGTCTTCACGATAACTTGTGATACCATATGCCTGCGACTGGGTTTCATCATAATTAGTCGCACGACTTGGATCGGTTGGCGTGAGGGTGTATTCCCAAGTAGAGGTCGTCTGACTTAACTTATAAGTACGGGTTGTTCCTGCTTCCATTCACCTTTTTAAAGGTACGGTGATTTCAGTTCCATCGGTACATGCGTAAACGGTTACATTGCCTGTAAGCTGTTGTGGTATCATATAGAATGTGTAGTTATCGCCCGTTTTACCCATGATGGTTACATTGGGGTTGGCATTTGTGCTCACACTGACTTCCGAGAGTGTTGCATTGCCACGTTGGTCATTAGAGTGATCCCATTCGGCACCATTGCCATCGAACTGCTTAGAGAGTACATACTTACTCTTCATCACAGCCCACGCAACTCTACCTTGTCAATGGTTTTATTCCAAGAGAGATTCTGACCCACGGCAAAGCGAATACCCGTAAGAGCATGGCGGAAGACGAGTCTTGTTGTAGGCGCTTGAGACTTCGTAACATACTCAACATCGCCCGTACAAGCCGTCATCAAGTCGACCTGCTTTGTTACATCACTGTTTACCTCGAAGTCAACACTTGGGCTACCACTCGTGCGCATCAGTATTATTGATGGTCATCTTGCATAGCTCTCTACGTTAGGATAAACAGCAAAGAAGCGACTTTAGGCTGATAAACGCCCAATCAGATAGGCGAATAAAGTTCGCCATTGCTCTTGGTCTGCTTAGCATGGAACCACTCTGGAGTGGTGAGGATGCCTGAAGTTGCTGTACCACGTATACCTGAGGTAGAGAAGTCGCCAAGGGTAGAGGTCTCGATAATATTGGCGCGTAAGTGTGGGCGTAGCCTTATCGGATTAACACCCTCGACAGTAGTCTCTATCAAGCATACGTCGATATTGCGGTTACTATGAGCCGAGTTTACCACCAACAAGGTCGTTGCTACCCAAGTCGGGAATAGCACCGCGTCATCCGACACCACGACTAATAGCCCTTCCTGCATCATTTACATTAAAGCGGACAAGGGCATCATTGCTATTTGTTCTCACCATTGTCCAAATCGTTGTCGGCACACGATACTACCGACAATACTGTGCCACCGGCTACCAGAAACCGAACAGGCGTAAAAGAATAGTTTGTTCATTGTTGTTTTCTGGGGAGTGAAAGGGAGTTAAGACAATAAGCTAACCTTACTTTACACTTTCAACTCCATTATTAAGTGTAATTGAGGAAAAAGGAATGAGAGAGATAGAGCGTGTAGCCAAAGCGTTGTTATCCTTATTCATTTTCAGCGTTAACGCAAGGACTTATACACAACAACTTGTCTACTCGTCAACTCGTCAACTATCCTTCCAAATTATCATCATCACCTCCGTCCACTTCGGTAGGAGGTATAACCTGAGTACTGCCTGGGTTAACGAGAGGACTACCAGCAAGGAAAATGCCCTCTATCTCAACCCTGACCTCAATGGTGGGACGAACATAACGTTGTCGCATGGTTTGTCTAATTTTCTTCATAAAATTTAATAATTAGTTACACTATAATATATGTTTGCTTACTTATTTGTCATAATAGGAAGGGAATAAAGAAACCATACTAAAACCTAAGGGCAACGACGTAGATACGTCGCAACCCATTATAGCCAACATGGTCACAAATCCGTAATATGAGGAAAAATGAAAAATAACAGAAACAAGACAAGGCAGATAAAAAGCCTTTGTCGACATCTCGTCACAGTTTGCGCAACGCGACAGGCACGTAACAAGCAATGAAAAAGTTAGTTATGCTATATATGAATGAAGAGCACTGAAGTCATTTGGAAAAACTCATGCATCAACTGTTTTTGCGTTAAATAATCTTTTCTTTGCTTAGAATCCATAAGGTGATAGGCAAAATACAAGTTCTTACACCTTCGTTGCAGAAACTGTAAGCATCATAGAGTTTGGATAATGTCTTCGAAAACTCTCACTCTTATTTCACGAGTGTAGTTTTCGTTTAATCGCGTACAAATGTAATAAAAATCATTGAAATACAAAAGAAAAGAAAGAAAAATTCAGTTTGTATATTACAGAGTTGTGTACCTTTATTCACTGGTAAGTTGTCTCATCTTTTGTGATTTCTGAAAAGGCTACAAAGAACTGAAACTTTCTATCGGAAAAGAGGGTAAGCTCCTCTTTTCTCTGAAAAATATCTTTTTATCTTTTCTTCTTTTCTCTCTTATATATATAATTATAAATGTGAAAGTTATTTGTCCTTGATTTATTTCGTTTGTATGTATAAAACGGTATAAAAAGCTTATCTTTTTGGTTTTCTAATAGTTGTGTGTTTATATTAAAAAGCTTTACTTTTTGCATTCGCTTTTGAGTTATAAACTTATAAGCAACATAGAATAGAGTTCTTTGAAAAGATTTACATAAACAGACAAGTTAGTACAAGAGTCTTGTTATTTATTCATTAGATAACAAGGGGTAATAAAACGAACCGTTTTAATTCTTTTACAATATATTCGGCATTCGTTCTGAACAGATAATTAAGTTAGTTAAGACTAACATACAAGATACTTTACAATGTAGAGTTTGATCCTGGCTCAGGATGAACGCTAGCTACAGGCTTAACACATGCAAGTCGAGGGGTAGCATGTTGGTTGCTTGCAACCGATGATGACGACCGGCGCACGGGTGAGTAACGCGTATCCAACTTGGCTTATACTTAGGGATAACCCGTTGAAAGACGGCCTAATACCTAATGGTTTATAATAGTTGCATGACTGTTATAATAAAGATTTATCGGTATAAGATAGGGATGCGTCTGATTAGTTAGTTGGTGAGGTAACGGCTCACCAAGGCATCGATCAGTAGGGGTTCTGAGAGGAAGGTCCCCCACATTGGAACTGAGACACGGTCCAAACTCCTACGGGAGGCAGCAGTGAGGAATATTGGTCAATGGACGTAAGTCTGAACCAGCCAAGTAGCGTGCAGGATGACGGCCCTATGGGTTGTAAACTGCTTTTATGTGAGAATAAAGTTAACTACGTGTAGTTATTTGCATGTATCACATGAATAAGGACCGGCTAATTCCGTGCCAGCAGCCGCGGTAATACGGAAGGTCCAGGCGTTATCCGGATTTATTGGGTTTAAAGGGAGCGTAGGCCGTTTGATAAGCGTGCTGTGAAATTTAGAGGCTCAACCTCTACCGTGCAGCGCGAACTGTCAGACTTGAGTGCGTAGTAGGTAGGCGGAATTCGTGGTGTAGCGGTGAAATGCTTAGATATCACGAAGAACTCCGATTGCGAAGGCAGCTTACCGTATCGCAACTGACGCTGATGCTCGAAGGTGCGGGTATCGAACAGGATTAGATACCCTGGTAGTCCGCACAGTAAACGATGGATGCTCGCTGTTGGCCTTTATGGTCAGTGGCTTAGCGAAAGCGTTAAGCATCCCACCTGGGGAGTACGCCGGCAACGGTGAAACTCAAAGGAATTGACGGGGGCCCGCACAAGCGGAGGAACATGTGGTTTAATTCGATGATACGCGAGGAACCTTACCCGGGCTTGAACTGCAGGGAGAACGATTCAGAGATGATGAGGTCCTTCGGGACTCCTGTGGAGGTGCTGCATGGTTGTCGTCAGCTCGTGCCGTGAGGTGTCGGCTTAAGTGCCATAACGAGCGCAACCCCTTTTCTTAGTTGCCATCGGGTAATGCCGGGCACTCTGAGGATACTGCCACCGTAAGGTGTGAGGAAGGTGGGGATGACGTCAAATCAGCACGGCCCTTACGTCCGGGGCTACACACGTGTTACAATGGAGCATACAGAGTGTTGGTTGCATGTAAATGTAATCTAATCTTTAAAGTGCTTCTCAGTTCGGACTGGGGTCTGCAACCCGACCCCACGAAGCTGGATTCGCTAGTAATCGCGCATCAGCCATGGCGCGGTGAATACGTTCCCGGGCCTTGTACACACCGCCCGTCAAGCCATGAAAGCCGGGGGCGCCTAAAGTCCGTGACCGCGAGGGTCGGCCTAGGGTGAAACCGGTGATTGGGGCTAAGTCGTAACAAGGTAGCCGTACCGGAAGGTGCGGCTGGAACACCTTTTCTGGAGACGAGATGTTGAATGTAAAGAATTGTTGAGTTCTTTTATACTTATCTTGTGCTACCTTACTTGTCTAGTTTAGTTAAAGGGAATTGATGATGCGGAGTTTAATACTCTTGCAGCTTGAATGCCGGAATTGAAGTCCTATAGCTCAGTTGGTTAGAGCGCCACACTGATAATGTGGAGGTCGGCAGTTCAAGTCTGCCTGGGACTACCTTATTTAAATGGGGGATTAGCTCAGCTGGCTAGAGCACCTGCTTTGCACGCAGGGGGTCAACGGTTCGAATCCGTTATTCTCCACTTGTATATTTAATACATCGTTCTTTGACATATTGACACAAGCAAAACTGTAGATTTAATCAAAATAATAATCAACAGCTGAAAGTATGAGCTTAATATAGATTGATTTTATTGATTTATATTATAGTAAAAAGTTTAGAAAGTAATTAAGGGCGCATGGCGGATGCCTTGGCTCATGGAGGCGATGAAGGACGTGATAAGCTGCGATAAGCTGCGGTAAGGTGCAAATACCCTTTGACCCGCGGATTTCCGAATGGGACAACCCAAACACTTTATGTGTTTATCACTTAAAGATTAAGTGAGGCAAACGCAGGGAACTGAAACATCTTAGTACCTGTAGGAAAAGAAAATAAACTAATGATTCCCCTAGTAGTGGCGAGCGAACGGGGATTAGCCCAAACCTTCATTGTATTTGCATTGAAGGGGTTGTAGGACCACGTTGTTGTACTTTGATTGTGAGAAGAATATTTTGGAAAGAATAACCATAGCGGGTGATAGTCCCTTATTCGAAGCATGAGAAGACATAGTGTACTCCTGAGTAGTGCGGGACACGAGTAATCCTGTATGAATCTGCCGGGCCCATCCGGTAAGGCTAAATACTCCCATGAGACCGATAGCGTACCAGTACCGTGAGGGAAAGGTGAAAAGAACTTCGATAAGAAGAGTGAAATAGATCCTGAACCCATGCGCCTACAAGCGGTCGGAGCATTTTATGATGTGACGGCGTGCCTTTTGCATAATGAACCTACGAGTTACCGTCCCCAGCAAGGTTAATCCTCTTGAGTGGAGCAACCGCAGTGAAAGCGAGCCTTAACAGGGCGTATTAAGTTGGTGGTGGTAGACGCGAAACCAAGTGATCTACACTTGTCCAGGATGAAGTTCCGGTAACACGGAATGGAGGTCCGAACCAATAAGCGTTGAAAAGCTTCTGGATGAGGTGAGTGTAGGAGTGAAAGGCCAATCAAACTTGGAGATAGCTCGTACTCCCCGAAAGGCATTTAGGTGCCGCGTACAATGTTTTTCTTAAGAGGTAGAGCGACCGATAGGGTCAAGAGGGCTTCACCGCCTATCGAGACCTGACGAACTCCGAATGCTTAAGTTATGAAGTTGTGCAGTAAGGGGGCGGGTGCTAAGGTCCGTCCCCGAGAGGAGAAGAATCCAGACCGTCGTTTAAGGTCCCCAAATTCTGACTAAGTTAGTCTAACGAAGTCTGGTCCCCATGACAGCCAGGATGTTGGCTTGGAAGCAGCCATTCATTCAAAGAGTGCGTAACAGCTCACTGGTCGAGGGTCCGGGCATGGATAATAATCGGGTATAAGTCAGATACCGAAGGCGCGGGATAGAATTAAAAAAAGTATCGGTAGGGGAGCATTCCATCGGCGTAGAATGTTAGAGGACGACTCTAGCTGGAGCTTATGGAAAAGCAAATGTAGGTATAAGTAACGATAAGGAGGGTAAGATTCCCTCCCGCCGTAAGACCAAGGTTTCCCGGGCAATGTCAATCACCCCGGGGTTAGTCGGGTCCTAAGTCTCAGCCGAATGGCGATGGCGATGGTAGAAACGGTTAATATTCCGTTACTGCTTTAATGAGTGATGGGCAGACGAAGAAGTGACACCACCGCGAGGCGACGGAAGTCCTCGTTAAAGAGTGTAGGAGTTGATGAACGCAGGCAAATCCACGTTCAGATCCGACCTTGATAGTATAGAATACTACTCGTAGTATTTTAATAGTGTGGGTAATCCTGCTTCCAAGAAAATGCTCTAAACATATTGTTAAAGCACCCGTACCGTAAACGGACACACGTAGTCGGGTAGAATATACTAAGGCGTTGAGAGATTCATGGTTAAGGAACTAGGCAAATTGACCCCGTAACTTCGGGATAAGGGGTCCTCATGTTTTATGAGGCGCAGAGAATCGGTCCAGGCAACTGTTTAACAAAAACACAGGGCTGTGCTAACTCGAAAGATGATGTATACAGTCTGACACCTGCCCGGTGCTGGAAGGTTAAGAGGAGAGCTTATTCTTCGGAAGAAGGTTTGAATTGAAGCCCCAGTAAACGGCGGCCGTAACTATAACGGTCCTAAGGTAGCGAAATTCCTTGTCGGGTAAGTTCCGACCTGCACGAATGGTGTAATGATCTGGACACTGTCTCAACCATGATCTCAGTGAAATTGTAGTATCGGTGAAGATGCCGATTACCCGCGATGGGACGAAAAGACCCCGTGAACCTTTACTACAGCTTAGCATTGACCTTGGTCATCCGATGTGTAGGATAGGCCGGAGGCTTTGAAGCGGGCGCGCCAGCGTTTGTGGAGCCATCCTTGAAATACGGCCCTTTGGCTGTCTGAGGTCTAACTCGTTTATTACGAGGACATTGTTTGGTGGGTAGTTTGACTGGGGTGGTCGCCTCCAAAAGCGTAACGGAGGCTTCCAAAGGTACCCTCAGGTCGATTGGTAACCGACCTATTAGAGTGCAATGGCATAAGGGTGCTTGACTGTGAGGCAGACATGCCGACCAGGTAGGAAACTAGGGCATAGTGATCCGGCGGATGTGTATGGAAACTCCGTCGCTCAAAGGATAAAAGGTACTCCGGGGATAACAGGCTGATCCCCCCCAAGAGCTCATATCGACGGGGTGGTTTGGCACCTCGATGTCGGCTCGTCACATCCTGGGGCTGGAGAAGGTCCCAAGGGTTGGGCTGTTCGCCCATTAAAGTGGCACGCGAGCTGGGTTCAGAACGTCGTGAGACAGTTCGGTCTCTATCTATCGCGGGCGTTGGAGTTTTGCGTGGAGCCGTCACTAGTACGAGAGGACCGTGATGGACAGACCTCCGGTTTACCAGTTGTTCCGCCAGGGGCACCGCTGGGTATCCGAGTCTGGTTTGGATAAGCGCTGAAAGCATCTAAGTGCGAAGCCATCCGCAAGATTAGAACTCCTTTGAGGGTCGTTGGAGACGACGACGTTGATAGGGTGTAGGTGTAAAGACAGTGATGTCAAAGCCGAGCACTACTAATTGCCCAAAGCTTTCAGACGTATCATTTTTCCTCCGTTGATATTTGATTTATTTATAGTTTTCTTGTGCGATATATCAATACTTATGTATTAAGTATAAATGATTTATCAGGCGGTTATAGCGGTGGTGTTCCACCTCTTCCCATTCCGAACAGAGAAGTTAAGCCCACTTGCGCCGATGGTACTGCAATGCAATGCGAGAGTAGGTAGCTGCCTTTTTATTAGAGAGTTTAGTTGAGTAATCAATTAGACTCTCTGTATATATAATGATGAAACAGATAGATGGTAAGACCTTTTGGTATAAAGAGATTGAGATACTTTCATTAGTAGATTTTAATAGGCTGATTTAATTTTTTGTTATTTTTTTGTGTAATAAATGGTCTTTTCTTACAACGAATGTAGATGGATTAACCTTCCTCTGCAAATGATTTAAAAATAGGATTGAACGATTAGAACTTAAAAACAATTATTAATTAAAAATCACTAATTATGGACGTGCGCATTAGACGTAAGAAATTTCAAAGAGAAATTCGAGAGAGAGAGACGCTTTGAACTGTCTATGCAGCAGCATATACGATGAATGAAACTGATGGGAAAACCAGAATAGGCAAATACCTATGTGAGCACAACCTCTAAAAATGGTGGATATCTTCTTAGGGAAGACGATTTCTTTTATTTGCTTCCTCAAAAGATTAAGGATGCTGAAGCTTTTTAGGCGTTGCTTCTTTGTCGACAAATACCTTGAGCTGGCCAACAAGAATGGTTTGAGTTAGCTAAAAGGAGGATTTTGGTATTTCACCCAAAGTGATAAGCGACTGTAGAAGTGGCTTCAAAACTACGCTGATTTCATAGAAGAATCTCTTGCGTACATGAACGGTCAGAAAAACAAGTCTTTATCGTGGATATAAAAGGGTGCAAGTACCTACAAGCGATTGTTTTGCAGAAGATGACTTTTACAGATGGCTGATAACCTCTCATGAGAAGAGTAGAAGAGGAAGCGCGCAGAGCTACATCTCTCGTCTAAAAGCAGATGAATAGTATCCTTTTCTAAGACCATTGCGGCTAAGTTGCCAGCGTTCAAGGGTGATATCTTTAGGTTTAATACCCAAGCCAATGAAAGAGCAAAAAGGGTAGTGAGAAAAGTTCATTAAGGTGTGGAAGGTATAGACGATAGACTCGATGCAACAACCATGTACCAATGACACACATTTTAATGTCTATTATTGGATTAAGGAATATTGTTGAGTGCGCTACGTAGACATATACAAAGTTCATCATCGAGTATATTTATGATGTGTATATAGTGATGAAAGAGTCTAAGCTGCTGAAGGATTGCCGGAGGTTAGCCAAATAGGAAATGCTGATGAAGCAAAGGTTTATGATTACCCAAAACTTGAGACAAATTCTATTTCCGTCTGGATAACTCACACCGTATAAGCAATAGCAAGGACGTATTTTCCCATAGGTATGCTCAAACGCTTGTTCCACCGCTTAAGCGCGAGACAACATCAGAGATGGCTTTGTGCTCAAGGAAAGTAAAGATGCTTGGTTCAAAACATGGGTAACACTTGCATTGCAGAGATACAGAGTAGTAACTGATAGGGTACCTTTAGTTGTGGAAGATTTGAACGAAATGAAATGCCGTGTCATCAATACTGCCACAAAGAAGTTACAGTTACGCTATTAGAGTGTGAAATACAGCGAGGATGCTAACGTCTCAGAGATAGAGAACGCATCGCCTCGTTTTATGGAGGCGAGATCGATTAAGCAACATCCATATCGGCATACTCCACAGATAAAGTAGTGCTTTCGGGCAACATCGCACGTCGCCCATAATGAGTGAGGCTGACAGAAATACGCCAAGATCGCTGAAACAGCTCACTTACCGCTTTAATCGTGAGCAACTTCATCGCCATCGAAGAAGAGGTGGTAAAGAATAAAACAGCCGCTGCTGAAATGCTGAAAACGAACTTCCAGAACTTGGATGAACTCAGAACAGATTCGCTCGAAAATCAACGTTATGCTTGATGGATGCGAAATACAACTTACGATAACACTTTATAATCTTTTATTGGCAGAGTTTAGGTTCAAATAGTCTTCTTGCTTCTATAGTGAAGCATAGAAGACTTTAATGTCGATTTGAGTAGTAGTCCTTAGGTGATAAAGAGAAATCTCGTTTTGGTAGATAAAATAAAGAGATGCAAATGTTTCCCAAAAAGATGGCAATGGAGCGGATCTCATATTTTTCATTTCAAGCGGATTTTGCAGATGCACACATGGCAAAATAAAATATATATTTTACTATAGGAAATTCTTTGACAGAATTTTATCAATAATATTAATATAGATTCTGAAAAATGGGAAAAGAACTGTATCGTTAACTTTTATATTCAAAGAAGACCCTAATGACAAAGAAAATCCAAAACTAAAACTCACGAAACTATATGATAATGTAGAAAGATTTGGGAAATCTTAAATTTGTCAGGGGATTGGTTATAGAGCAAAAAATATGTCTGATAGATATTGTTTAGAGGTGTTGTTATAACTAACGTCTTGTAAAACAAGAAAGATATAGGATAAAGAATTTTCTTATTCCACTAGATAAAGAAAAGTTGCCAATAACAGATTTTTGTATCTTGTATTACGAAGAAGAATCTCCAGTAGTTAATCTATAAAGGTGTGAAAGAAAACAGAAAATGTACAGATAGTAGACATTTATTATGAAGTAATGAAATATTTTCTATCCTTTTACGGGAAGAGTCTCTCTATATGGAAATTATTAAAATGGACTGACAGATTGAATGCTCACAAATAATAGACTCAAAAGCTTTAAAATTATTAGATAAACTTAGATTAGCAGACAGAGTTTTTACATAAAGACAATGATTTAAAAAGAAGAGCTATAGGAAATATGGGCTTAAATACTTTTTAGTACACTACCACATTATCAAAATAGGATATTGGTCATTTATGTATTTAATGAAAGAATGGGAAAGGTATAGGAACGTTCTTATTATAAGTAAGAAAAAGTCAATATAATCAATTCACTATTGTAATAAATAAGTGTTCTATATTTAATATGACTATATAATATTATAAAGTTATGAATGACGAAACATTATATTCTAAAAGAGAATATGACTATCTAGAGGCTAACGAAATATTTGTTTTCGCTAGTAATCTTCAAGTTGTCACGGTTCTGGTGCAGCCAGAATGTCGTTAGTGAGTTTTGGAGCAATATGGGGAAAAAAGAGGTTGTAGGGACAATCGCCGCTATACCCATAATGGAGGGAGGTATAGAGACTATCAAACCATACGTTGATGAGTTTATAGACTTTTGCTGAACAACATCCTGAATATCAATTTCTTCTTACTCGTATTGGATGTGGTATTGCAGGTTTCACTGATGAGGAGATTGCACCTTTATTTGATAGGCATTAAAGTTAGCATAATGTGAAGTTTCTAAAACATTTATAGATGTTTTGGTTCACTATGATAGATTAAGAAGAGAATTTATCTAAATATAATGAACTAAAACGCAGTTACTACGTAGTACTATTATTGCGAGTACTTACTACAAGTTAATCCTTTTTCTTTTCACCGTGTTATCTTTTATTGTAGTCTCTGCTGTAAGATATAAATAGAGAAAGTGTTAAGCCGTTGTCTCTTGATAGGGCAATATCCGAAAGAAGAGCTTGGAGTGTTGAAAGAAGAGAGTAACTCAAATGGATTTAGTAGTATCAGATGTACTCAAGGAATAGAAAATGCTGTTTTGCAGTTTTTCCACAGACATCCCATCTTTTTGTTTTATATAAATAGTTTGTTGAGATATTTATTTATATGCACCAGAAGAAAGAGCAATGGATGACTTATGCGGAGAATCTTGTTTCAAAGCTAAAAATGATAACTCAAAGCTATAAAAGCCTATTTAAAGATACCTAAGAGAGAATATACTCACTTAGATGAAAAGATGCTAGAGGATAAATAAATAGCTAATGAAAGACACAAATGCGTATTAAATAAATATAAAGAAAGACCAATAATAACAATAGAAATTATTATCCTAAATAGTAGTTATTTTAATTGATATACTGTATATAGCATTTCTAAAATCTTCCTCTACAAAAGATATTGTATCTTATCAGGTATATAATTTATCTGCATATATAATATAAGGAGTTGCTAATTTCTATCAATTCCCATATGTATTTTCTTTTTATCATCTAATAGTACGAGCTATCCATGGGCTACAATTGTTTTAATCTCCTCTACATGATAGCGATTAACATTTTATAGAGTCTACAATCAATATATCCTTGATAGGATTATATTCAGGAATAGAATACATAAATTTTTGGAGCTGAGGGCAGCCTACTATACTCTAACTTCTCTGCCTAACTTATTTATGCTAGAATCATATGAGCACCCAACTAATGTAATAATCATTAGAATGAAACTGAGTATCTTTTCATTTTGTTTTCTTTATCCAGTTAATCGTATATATGCATCTTTGCACTTGCACAGGAAATCCATATAGTAAAGTAAGAGATGTTTCGATCGACCTTATACTTTTTCAACATTGGTTGTTCTTTTCCCCATTTGTCATATAATAAATTGTTCATATCCAACAAAGAATTTTACCTCTTTGTCTCTATAAATGGTTTATCGACCTATTTGAGTTATGACGGAATAATTTTTGTCGTCTTATTTTATCGTTTTTACCTTTATTATTAACGGTTTGCAGTTTTCTTTTTACATAAAAAGCGAATAAAATGGGTGAGATTTTTGCATAAAAAGAGGAATGTTTGGGAGAATTTTTGTGTGATAAAAGAGTGTTTTAGAAAAAATAGCTAAGAGTTTACATGTTTTTAAGATGAGAAAGCGAAAAAGAGTGAAAATGGGAGCAACAGATGCAAAAACATATAGGTTTGGTATTTCTAAATGTGAGATATAGAAATAGCAGTTGTGCTTTTTATGCGCTAAAAGTCTAGGTTTTACGCCGCAATATATGTTGCTATTGGGGGTATAGATAAGAGTTTGTTAAAACCTTATATATGCGTGCGCAATATATAGCTATTGCCACTTTTTAGTTGTTTTCTCGAAATAAAGGCTTTTATGCCCAGCTATTGCATAACACCTATATCTGTGAATGGTGTTCCTTTGTTTTCGATACAAGGAAAATAAAGGCATATTTTATGCAGTTGCATAAAAATATGCGGTTTTTACGGTATAAGATAATGACTTTTCTTTGCAAAAGTCTATTTTGCAAAGAAAGGTCAGGACAAACAACAAACTATAAAACAAAGTGAATGACCACATGTTTGTGCCTTTTGTTTTAATAGTCTTATTCTGATGGAATAAAAAGTCGTCGGTGTTGGTGTAAGTTGCTGTTAGGAAAAATTCGCTCGAGTTGTCGTGATGGAGAATGTTCTTTCCACGATAATGGCATTTTCCTTAGAATCTAACACGAAAAGACACAGTTCTTCTATTGGAAACACGCAACAACATGGTTGTGCGTATTTTTCATGCAGAAGCCTTTTGATGTAATTTGTTTGTAAGTTAAACACGTGCCCACTGGTGTAGAAGCACTGTTTTGTACGCTCCACTCCAAACATTATTTATTTCTACACAAAAGTCAGTAAATACTTTTTGAAAACAAACTAATGAGATAGTGTAGTAGAGCAGCAGACGTTGTGGTAAGAGTGAATTTTATGGTAGATGTTCGTTTTTACACACTCGGAAACATCAGAAACTCGTCTTTTACGCTGAAACCGGCTATTTGTTTTTATTGTAATTGCTGCTTTGTTGATTGCACATCTGCAAAACGAAGAGTGTTGAGTTTTTGAAACGATGTGGGACAAATATTCTAAAACGAAGTGTATCTTTGAAAGAGTTATGCTATAGGTATTCAAATATGGTTAAATGGTAGTGTCCCAGTGTGTAAGTTTTCTCTTTCTTTCTTTAGTGTCTCATTCATTTTTCTTTTTCATAATT
>BNJV01001252.1_pt1 | contig 139671 bp, 239 predicted proteins | sample 8540591 | NCBI WGS metagenome assembly BNJV01 (sample SAMD00202457, study PRJDB9452) | human saliva metagenome | host: Homo sapiens | reverse complement strand
CCCAAAAACCAACCGCACTTTCTCCCCAAAATTCTTTTTGTGATCTACCTCAAATTTTTCGTATTGAACTGATTTACAACTGTCAATTCAATCGCTATCTTGCTGATATTATTATTTTAATAAAGAGGTAAATTATGGATCTGATTATAGGTTTGATTGCCATTGTCTTGGTGGCATATTATATCGTGAAAGGCTATTCAGCGACTGGCGTGTTGATGTTCGGTGGCTTGGTCTTGTTATTCATTTCAGTGCTGATGGGGCATTCGATTTTACCGGAAGGCGTGAAAAAGCACCGGTTCCACCTATTTTGATATTTTTAGAATATGTGAAATATCTACTCGGTAATCGTGGCGGCGGTTTAGGCTTGATGATCATGGTGTTATGTGGTTTCTCCGTGTATATGACCCATCTTGGCGCGAACGATGTGGTGGTGAAATTGGTGTCAAAACCACTGAAAAATATCCGTTCACCTTATATTTTAATGGTGTTTGCTTACTTCCTTGCATGTTTGATGTCTTTTGCTGTGTCATCTGCAACAGGCTTGGGCGTGTTATTAATGGCGACATTATTCCCTGTCATGGTAAACGTGGGGATTTCACGTGGGGCAGCGGCAGCAATTTGTGCATCGCCAATTTCGATTATCCTTTCCCCAACATCGGGCGACGTGGTGCTTTCTGCTGAAATTTCAAAAATTCCTTTAGGTGAGTTTGCCTTTGGCACCGCATTGCCGGTTTCGATTTTTGCGATTTTAGGGATTGCTGTAGCACACTTCTTCTGGCAGCGTTATTTAGATAAAAAAGAAGGTGTGCAAGTAGAACGCGTGAATGCAGATGAAATTAAAACCACTGCACCAAACTACTACGCGATTTTGCCATTATTACCCATTATTGGCGTGTTGATTTTTGATGGTAAATGGGGCTTACCAAATTTACACATTGTTACCGTGATGGTGCTTTGCTTTATCATTACTGCAGCGGTAGATTTCTTTACGTAGCTTTAACGCAAAACAAACCTTCGATAATCTTATTGTGGCATATCGCGGTATGGCAGATGCCTTTGCGGGCGTGGTGATGCTTTTAGTGGCGGCAGGGTGTATTTGCGCAAAGTTTAAGTACAATCGGCTTTATCACTAATTTAATCGACTCTGCACAAACCTTCGGCGGTTCAGCATTCTTTATGATGTTAGTGCTTGCGGTGATTACCATTTTAGCAACGATGGCGACCGGTTCAGGTAACGCGGCGTTCTATGCTTTTGCAGAATTAATTCCAAAATTAGCAACACAAATGGGCGTCAACCCAGCGTTCTTAACCATTCCAATGTTACAAGCCTCTAACTTAGGTCGTGGTTTATCACCGGTTTCCGGCGTGGTTGTGGCGGTATCCGGTATGGGAAAAATCTCACCATTTGAAATCGTAAAACGTATGTCTGTCCCAATGTTGGTTGGTTTTATTTGTGTGATTATCGGCACAGAAATCTTTGTTTCCGTTGCCGCCTAATTTGATAGGTAAAAAAGAAGGGCTGATAGTGAATATCAGCCCTTTTGTTTTGAGTTAAGTGCGGTCAATTTTCTCGCTGTTTTTGATTTTATGCATTTGATGATTTTCAAAGGCTTTCACCAAATTGGCGACTTTTTCCCCTTCCGGTAAAACCAAATCTTGTGCGATATCATAAAGCGGCACAATCACAAATTCACGGTTTTTCATATCGTAATGAGGCACCGTTAAGCGTTCATTTTGAATGATTTGATCACCATAAAGCAGAATATCCAAATCTAATGTGCGCTCACCCCAACGACGTAAACGTACGCGACCTTGTTCGTTTTCGATGCGTTGCAATTCATCGAGCAAGGCTAAAGGTGGGCGAGTGGTTTCGATCATTGCCACCGCATTCACATAATCCGGTTGATCTTGCGGGCCTAATGGTTTGCTTTGGTAAAATCCGCTCACCGATTTTAATTCGGTATTAGGTAGCGCAGAGATTGCCTCTAATGCCGAATTTAATTGTTCTGTAGGCGTATTTAAATTGCTGCCAAGGGCGATATACACTTGAACCATTAGTTAGCCGCCTTAGGTTTACGTCTGCGGTAATATTTTTCTTTGGTGCAGGATGCAATTTTTGTTGCTCTTGAACCAATTGGCGACGTTGTTCTTGATTGCTGAGTTGGTACTCATGCCACCATTTTGCGAGTTCAACGGTTTCGCCACCTTCTACTTCAGCACGCATCGCCAATAAATCAAAGGCTGCACGGAATTTTTGATGTTCCATCGTGCGAGCAGGGTGAGAACCCGTGCGTTTAAGCAATTGTAATTGCAACATCCAAATATCACGAATGACGGATGTATGACGACGAGGTGCGGCTAATGATCGGCATAATTGATCAAGCACTTCATTTGCCGCAAGGGCATAAGCATCGTGATTGTTTAAAGCCACCTTCATTTTTCAGCACATCCACTTTTTCGCGTAATGGATACCAGAAGAATGCCGCAAATAAAAAGGCTGGATTGATGCGTAATTTATCGGCAATACGTTCATCAGTTGAATTTAACGAAGTTAAAATCATGCGCTCCGCAAGGCTGTCTTCTTTTTCGGTGAAAATAAGGCGTTAAGCTTGGGAAAAGTTGTTCAAATAAGCCATATTGACGAAGTAATTTATAGGTTTTTACGCCATTGCCAGACTGCAATAATTTTAAGCTTTCATCGAATAAACGCGCCGGTGGAATATTTTTCAGTAATGGTGCAAGCTCACGAATTGGCTGTTCACTTGGTTTTTCCAAGAACATATCCAATTTCGCCATAAAGCGCACAGAGCGTAGCATACGCACAGGATCTTCTTGATAACGAGTAACGGGATCGCCAATCAGACGTAATTTCCCGTTTTTCAGATCATCAATTCCGTTGAAGTAATCACGCAAGGTATTATCTTGCGGATTGTAGTAAAGGGCGTTTACGGTGAAGTCACGGCGTTCCGCATCTTGTTCAATGGTGCCATACACGTTATCACGTAGTAACATCCCTTCATCGCTTTGTTTCGCTTGATTTTCGCTGCGCGCATCCGAATGGCTAGCACGGAATGTGGCCACTTCGATCACATCACGTCCAAACATAATATGTGCAAGACGGAAACGACGACCAACTAAACGACATTGACGTTGGAATACCGCTTGAATTTGGTCGGGACGTGCATTCGTTGCTACATCAAAATCTTTTGGATGTTTACCCAACAATAAATCACGCAAACAGCCCCCAACGATATAAGCGTCATAACCTTGACGTTGCAATTTTTCTACCACAGTAATGGCATTACGGCTAAACATACGTGGGTTAATACCAAAATGAGAGGCTTTAACGATATGTTTGTCGTAACGATGCGCTTGGGTGTTCGTTTTTTTGTGGTGAGAAGAGGACGGGGCGATCTTGGGTTGTGAACGCTCTGTTTTTGAAACGTTTGGTTTTTTGGTTTTTGGCGCCGTTTTTGGGACGGGCGAATTTATATTGGTTTCAGTTTCTTTTTAGTTTTTTTACCAAATAAATTTTTTATATAAGTAAGAATAATTTACTCCATTCTCTATGTTCAATGCGCATTTGATAAAAACACGAAAAGTGCGGTTGTTTTTGACCGCACTTTTTTGTTGGGTTACTTAAATAAATTAACCTGCGACTTGTTTTTCACGAATTTCAGCAAGAGTTTTGCAATCGATACAAAGATCAGCAGTAGGGCGTGCTTCTAAAGCGACGAATGCCAATTTCTTCGCCACAAGAATCGCAATAACCGAAATCATCGGTATCTAATTTTTTCAATGTGTATTCAATCTTTTTCATTAATTTACGTTCGCGATCGCGGTTACGTAATTCAAGACTGAATTCTTCTTCTTGCGTCGCACGGTCAGCAGGATCAGGGAAGTTTGATGCTTCATCTTGCATATGAGCAACTGTTCTTGATGCTTCTTCCACAATTTGCTCATGCCATGCGGTTAAAATTTTTCTGAAATGAAGAATTTGATCTTCATTCATATATTCTTCACCTTTTTTAGGTTGATAAGGCTTAACACCAGCCAAATCCAGCAAACTTAGAGAGGCCTTAGACATAGATAACTCCTAATTATGTTACAGACTTTTTATGACATCCTGTCTTGTTTTAGTTTGTTCAGAGCAACTAAAAATAGCTGACATTAGAACCCTGTTATTTTAAGGGCGATATAAATAGCAGAACTTCACCTATTTAGCAAATAAATTTAGTCTAGAAATTTCAAATTTGCGATCGTGATCGCAAAAAACGACATATTCATTTGCGTATCTACAAGCTTAAGGTTAGCTTGCCTTATTTTTCGCTATAAATAACACTTAAAATGAAAATCACGCTATTTCAACTGTGCATGATGCTCATTGTCTCAGCCTTATCCTTGCTTGTCGTGCCAGATTTTTTACTGTTCACTTGGCAACAGGCTGGGCTGAGCATTTTAATGTTGGTTATGACCGCACTTTGTTTCCATTGGTTCAATTATTTTAAAGCCAGAAATTTTTGCATGAGCGGTATCTTGTTTTTGCTTACTTTGGCTTATGCGCATTCACCTGCTTTATCGTTATTGGGACAAGCAGAGAAAATTTCAAGTTTACCGAATAAAATCACCTTAGATCTTTATATCTCAGAAATTCTTCATCAGCAAGATTATCAAACGTTGGTTGCGACGACGTCTTTATTTGATGGGAAAGAACAACAAATTTTTATTAATTGGCGAGCACCAGAAAAACCACAACTAGGTGAAATTTTGGCGGGCTGATGTAAAAGCTTCGACCCTATTTCTGCAAGATTAAATCATGGAGGGATTTGATCGACAGCAATGGTATTTTTCCAAAAAGGATTATTGCCGTAGGGGAAATGTGAAAAAGTGCGGTCAAAATTGGGCGAAGATTTTTCTTACCGCACAGATTTTTCTACAGAATAGCCCTCAAACAGACGGAAGGGCTTTCTTTACAAGGTTTACTTATCGCATTGGCATTTGGTGAGCGGGCTTGGCTAGATAATAAAACATGGTTGATTTATCAACAAACGAATACAGCACATTTGATTGCTATTTCAGGGACTCCATATCGGTTTAGCAATGGGGATAGGCTTTTTTTCTTTTGCTCGATTATTGCAACTCGCACTGCCTACACGCTTTATTTCGCCCTGGTTTCCGCTTTGCTTTGGTGTGTTGATTGCTTTAGGTTACGCCTATTTAGCCGGATTTAGTTTACCGACCTTTCGTGCAATGATGGCATTGCTTTTTATTGCAATCCTTCAATTTTCGCGACGATATTACACGCCTTCGAAAATGCTTTGTTTGGTGGTGGCATTTTGCTGTTTTTGTGATCCACTTATGCCACTTTCGGTGAGCTTTTGGCTTTCAGTTGGTGCTGTTGCCTGTCTGATTGTGTGGTACCGATATGTTCCCTTATCAATCATTGAGTGGCAGACATCAAAAATTATCCCGCAAAGTGCGGTGGATTTTGGGCTTGTTTCATTTGCAACTTGGGCTGCTGATTTTATTCACGCCCATTCAGCTTTTCTTTTTTAATGGCTTTGGCGTTAAATGGATTCTTGGCGAATTTAATTGCTGTGCCCTTGTATAGTTTCTTACTTGTACCCTTGATTCTCTTTGCGGTGTTAACGCATGGTGCATTTTCTTCTTGGCATCTTTCAAATACGATTGCTCAAGGTATTACACAATGCCTCAGTGTTTTTCCAAGGCTCGTATATGCCGATTTCGATTAATTTATCTCTCATTCTGACCGCACTTTTAAGCCTTGTTTTTGGCGGAATGTTATATGGTTTGTATTTTGCATCTCAAAGGAAAACAAAAAACTACACCGTTAAAATCAAGTCGATTTTTCACATTAAATAACACAAAAATCTTATCGTCAGAAGCTTATAAACAAGCTCTTTTAGGTGTTATTCTTATTTCTAGTTTTTGTATTGGTACGCTTGGGTATCGATATATCACGAAACCCAAATGGCAGTTAGATACGTTAGATGTTGGACAAGGTTTAGCAACCTTAATTGTGAAAAGAGGGGAAAGGCGTGTTGTATGACACGGGGCCCGCTTGGCAGAGTGGAATGGGTGGTTCTTCCATGGCGGAATTAGAAATATTGCCTTATCTTCAACGGGAAGGCATTGAACTTGAAACCTTGATTTTAAGCCATGATGATAATGATCATTCAGGCGGCGCTAAAACGATTTTAGCCGCATATCCAGAGATTGAACTGATTACACCTTCTCGCAAAAAGCTATGGCGAAATGCACCGCACTTTTTGTCTTCAGGGGAAACAATGGCAGTGGCGAGGACTTGATTTTAAAATTCTTTCACCAATGCAAATTACAGATAGGGCGGAGAATCCGCAATCTTGCGTAATTTTATTAACGGATGGACAGTATCAGATCCTTTTAACTGGTGATGCTGATGTGGCAACAGAAAGATCTTTTGCTGAAAAACTAGGCAAGATTAACGTGTTACAGGTAGGGCACCATGGTAGTAAAACTTCAACTGGCGAGTTTTTACTGGGACAGACAAAACCGGATATAGCCTTAATTTCAAGTGGACGATGGAATGCGTGGAATTTTCCTCATCCAACCGTGATTGAACGATTAAATCGTTATCAAAGTGCGGTCGAAAATACGGCTATTTTCAGGTCATATAAGGTTAAATTTTACTGAAAAAGGCATTGAAATTGAAAAGGCGAGAGGGGATTTTTCACCTTGGTTTGCCCGTGTAATTGGATTATCCCCGAAATAACAGGTACAATGCAGCCAATTTTTATTAAGACAATGTGATGCAAGAACAAACTATGCAAGATAAAGATTTTTCAACCTCACAAACTTTTAAGCGTTTATGGCCAATGATTTCACCTTTTAAATCGGGTTTATTTGTCGCTGCTGTCGCTCTTGTTTTTAATGCATTGGCTGATTCAGGCCTGATTTATATGCTTAAACCGTTGCTAGATGATGGTTTTGGGAAAGCAGATCATTCCTTCCTAAAACTGATGGCGTTTGTTGTGGTTGGTATGATTATGTTGCGTGGTGTGACTAACTTTATTTCCAGCTATTGCTTGGCTTGGGTCTCTGGCAAAGTGGTGATGATTATGCGTCGCCGTTTGTTTAAACATTTAATGTTTATGCCAGTAAGTTTCTTTGATCGTAATTCAACGGGGAAATTGCTTTCTCGTATTACTTACGATTCAGAAATGATTGCCAATTCTTCCTCTAATTCATTAGTGACCATTGTACGTGAAGGGGCCTATTTAATTTCATTGCTCGTGGTGATGTTCTACACCAGTTGGGAATTGACGTTGGTTCTTTTCGTTATCGGACCAATTATTGCGGTGCTTATTCGCTTTGTATCGAAGATCTTCCGTAAGCTTAGTAAAAACATGCAAGATTCTATGGGGGAATTAACCTCTGCGACGGAACAAATGCTAAAAGGACACAAGTGGTGCTTTCTTTTGGCGGTCAATTAGTAGAAGAAGAGCGTTTCGATAAAGTCAGTAACGATATGCGTCGTAAAGGCATGAAGATGGTGACAGCTGATGCCATTTCAGATCCCTGTTGTGCAAGTGATTGCTTCTTTGGCGTTAGCGGCAGTGCTTTATTTGGCAACCACACCATTAATTGCGGAGCATAATTTAACTGCGGGTTCTTTCACTGTGGTCTTTTCTTCCATGTTAGCGATGATGCGTCCGTTAAAATCCTTGACGAATGTAAACTCACAATTTCCAACGAGGCATGGCGGCTTGTCAGACATTATTTTCGATCTTAGATTTAGAAACTGAAAAAGATAATGGCACGTATAAAGCTGAACCCGCAAAAAGGTGATTTAGAATTTAAAAATGTCAGTTTTGCTTATGAGGGTAAAGAAGAGAAAGCCTTAAATAATATCTCTTTCTATGTGCCCGCAGGCAAAACCGTGGCTTTAGTGGGACGTTCAGGTTCGGGGAAATCAACGATTGCTAATTTAGTAACGCGTTTCTACGATATTGACGAAGGCGAGATTTTATTAGATGGCGTGAGAATTCAAGATTATCGTTTATCTAATTTACGTGAGAATTGTTCTGTTGTTTCTCAACAAGTGCATTTATTTAATGATACGATTGCCAATAATATTGCCTATGCGGCAGAAGATAAATACAGCCGTGAGCAAATTATCGAAGCAGCAAAAGCGGCTTATGCCCTAGAGTTTATCGAGAAACTTCCACAAGGTTTTGATACCGTTATTGGTGAGAATGGCGCAAGTCTTTCTGGTGGTCAACGTCAGCGTTTAGCCATTGCTCGTGCGTTATTACGTAATTCACCTGTCTTAATTTTAGATGAGGCGACGTCTGCACTCGATACCGAATCTGAACGTGCGATTCAGTCCGCATTAGAAGAACTGAAAAAAGATCGTACAGTATTGGTGATTGCACATCGTTTATCAACCATTGAAAATGCCGATGAAATCTTAGTCATTGAACACGGTGAAATTAAAGAACGTGGTACGCATCAAGATTTATTAGCGCTTGATGGTGCGTATAAACAATTACACAGTATGCAGTTTAGCGGATAAAATAATAAGGGCGAACCAATGTGTTCGCCCAAAATCAATATAGGATAAATGAAATGCCTTTTTGGTACTCTAATTCAAAGCTTGCTTGGTTGCTTCTTCCTTTTTCACTGCTATTTTGGTTGATTAGCCAAATTCGCCGAGCACTATTTTCTCTGAATATCTTATCCTCTTATAAATCTCCCGAAAACCCGTCATTATTGTCGGTAATCTTTCTGTTGGTGGAAATGGTAAAACGCCTGTCGTGGTGTGGTTAGTTGAAGAGTTGCAAAAACAAGGATTGCGTGTAGGCGTGATTTCTCGTGGCTATGGTAGCCAATCTAAAACCTATCCTTTACTTGTCTACACCTGAAACAGACCCTGTTCAAGGAGGCGATGAACCTGTTTTAATTGCCAAAAGAACAGGTGTGCCTGTGGTGATTTCACCGAATCGTCAACAAGCTATCGAATTACTTTTGAAAACACAGGATTGCGATCTGATTATTTCGGATGATGGATTACAACATTATAAGTTGCAGCGTGATATTGAAATTGTGGTGATGGACGCAGAACGTGCTTTAGGGAACGGCTTTGTATTTGCCAGCAGGGCCCTTTGCGTGAATTACCAAGTCGTTTAAAAAGTGTGGACTTTGTGATTACTAATGGCGGAAAAAAATGCTTATTCTGATGCCATTATGACGTTAGTTCCTCACTATGCGATTAATTTAGTGACGGCAGAAAAACGCTTGCTAAGTGAGTTTACCCAAGGTTCAGCCATTGCGGGAATTGGCAATCCTCAACGTTTTTTCACGATGTTGGAAAATTTAAATATTCGTTTAGCCAATACGAAAGCTTTTCAAGATCATCAACATTTTTGAGCCACAATTATTAGAAAAAAACTCGCTGAAAAACCAACCGCTCTTTATGACGGAAAAAGGATGCCGTAAAATGCCACGCTTTTGCTAAAAGAGAATTGGTGGTATGTTCCCAGTTGATGCGGAGATTGTTGAGGCTGAAAATCAAGGCCAAAAAAACTTCCACAATTGTGGGAAAAATCCGTCATTTGGTTTAACTCTATTCGAGTGAAATATGCGTGAGAAACTCAATCCTCGATTATTAGAAGTGATCGCTTGCCCGCGATGTTTGGCAAGATTGAAATACGATCAAGAAAAAAATCAACGGCTCATTTGCCCTTTTGAGCAAGTGGCGTATCCTATTGAAAACGGCGTGCCGGTTTTGTTGGCAGAAAAAAAGCCGAAACATTGAAAGAATAAGGAATACTTATGTCATTTACAGTTATTATCCCTGCTCGTTTTGCATCGAGCCGCTTACCTGGGTAAACCTTTAGCGGATATTGCCGGTAAACCCATGATTCAACATGTTTTTGAAAAAGCTCAACAATCAGGCGCGAGCCGAGTGATTATTGCGACAGATAACGAACAAGTTGAAAAGGCCAGCAAAAAGCTTTTGGGGCAGAAGTGTGCATGACATCAGAAGCGCATAATTCTGGTACAGAGCGTTTAGCAGAAGTGGTAAGTAAGCTTGGTATTGCTGATGATGAAATTATTGTAAACATCCAAGGGGATGAACCGTTAATCCCCCCTGTTATTGTGAGTCAAGTAGCAGAGAATTTAGCGAAATTTAACGTGAATATGGCGACACTTGCGGTAAAAATTCATGAAGCGGAAGAGTTATTTAATCCAAATGCCGTGAAAGTCGTTACGGATAAAGATGGCTACGTTTTATATTTTTCCCGTTCAGTGATCCCTTACGATCGTGATCAATTTATGCAATTAGAGGATACCTCAAAGGCACAACTGGCTGATGCGTATCTTCGTCATATCGGTATTTATGCTTACCGTGCAGGCTTTATTAAACAATATGTGCAATGGGCACCAACACAATTAGAAAACTTAGAGAAATTAGAGCAACTCCGTGTATTGTGGTACGGTGAGCGTATCCACGTGGAATTGGCGAAAGAAGTCCCTGCTGTTGGTGTGGATACAGCAGAAGATTTAGAAAAAGTGCGGTCAATTTTGACTGCAAATTAAGATTTTACATTTATTACAATCAGCTTGATAAAGTTAGAATCTCTATTATACTCATTAATGAGGTGATCGATTGCGTCAAGGAGGTTTTCACTTCGAATAAACATTGAGTTATGTTTATGAGGAAATAATAAGTCAACTGACATAAATTAGTTTTATTAAATCAAGGAAGAAAAAATGAAAAAATTTAACTTATTAATGACATGCATCTTCGTGAGTCAAATTCCGCAAATAGTACAAGCTGAAGAACAGAAATGGGATAGATAAACAACATGATCAGAATCCACGAAACCCTAAATAGTTGGGCTAAAGAGCATTGATAACTGGATAAGTGAGCCCGATCCTGAGAATCCAGCTGGGTGCTAAATTACGAGTGATGCTAGATAGCCAATGGAATCATTACGATCATTTGACTTTTAAACCGCGTGTTCGAGGTAAAATTCGCTTACCAGGTGTGAAAAAACAGTTAAGTTTGGTATTTGGTGATGAAGATGTTGAAAAACCAAGAGAATGATAAAAAAACTATATTGAAACATTTATAAAAAAACCGCTAGAAAATAAGACGTTATAATAGCAGTCAGGCACGCAATGATAATGCATCTATCGGCTTACGTTGGTCTGATAGTATTAAAAAGCTTAGGAGTAAATACTCATTTTGATCTTGGTATCCGCTCCGGTGTAGATATTTTTGTTCGTTTTAAAAGCTTATAAAGACTGGCAAATTAATGAAAAACTTTCTACTCGGTTAGAACAAATTTATCGTTATGGTAGTAATAGTAAAGCATTACGTGCGTACCAATTTCGAAACGAAATACCAACGTACCCAAACAATATTTTTATAGGAATAACCTATATCTACAATATGCACATGACATTGATGAAGAGATTTCATGGGGAAATAGTATTTATCAGGAGCATGACTTTTGCTAATAATAAACGTTTAAATTACGGTATCTTTGTTGGTGGTTATTTGGATAATAAAAATTCGATATTAATCAATATGGTCCATTTATAAGTTGGCGTCAGCCAATTTGGCGAAAATGCTATTTATTCAACCAGAATTAAGCTATTACAATGATAGAAAGAAAGATCGTAGTCATCATGTTGGTGCATTTTTACGATTAGAAGCTGTTTTTGATATTAGATGTTATTGTAATATAAAAAATATTCCTTTGAAATTTCGCTAGTAAAAGTAAATATTGGTTTTTACTTAACATCAAAAATCTTTATTCATGTTTGATTCCAAGAAGTTTCTCTCAGATGTTTCTCATGAACCTGGTGTTTATCGTATGTATGACGATAAAGATCAGGTCATTTATGTGGGCAAAGCGAAAGATCTTAAAAAGCGCCTTTCCAGCTATTTCCGAAAAAACTTAAGCAGCAAAAAAACAGAAGCCTTGGTGTCGTCAATTCATCATATTGATACGACGATTACTTCTTCTGAAACAGAAGCGTTATTGCTTGAGCATAACTTTCATTAAACTTTATCAACCTCGTTATAACGTATTATTGCGAGATGATAAATCCTATCCTTTTATTTTATTGACGAAAGAACGTCATCCTCGTATTACTTCTTATCGCGGAACGAAAAAAATTGCAGGTGAGTATTTCGGGCCTTATCCTCATGCGGGTGCAGTGCGTGAAACCTTTGTCGTTAATGCAAAAATTATTCCCTGTTCGTCAATGTGAAAATTCGGTTTATAACAATCGTTCCCGCCCTTGTTTGCAATATCAAATCGGGCGTTGCTCAGCACCTTGTGTGCCAGGTTATGTGACTGATGAGGAATATAACCAACAAGTTGAATTAGCGCGATTATTTTTGCAAGGGAAAGATCAGCAAGTATTAGATTATCTCATTGGCAAAATGGAGCAGGCGAGCCGAGACTTAGATTTTGAAGGTGCGGCACGTTATCGTGATCAAATTCAAGCGGTTCGTGCGGTTATCGAAAAACAATTTGTATCCAATGAACGTTTGGACGACATGGATATTATGTCTATTGCGTATCAGCACGGTTTAGCTTGTGTTCAGGTGATGTTTATTCGTCAAGGCAAAGTATTGGGCAATCGCAGTTATTTTCCGAAAGTACCCGCCAATACAGATTTATCCGAATTAACAGCAACGTTTGTTGGGCAGTTTTATTTGCAAGGTCATCAGGGCAGAAGTATTCCCTAATAGTATTATTGTGGATCATAAACTAGATGAAAAAAGCGGAGCTTGAGGCCTTATTAACTGAACAAGCTGGCCGAAAAGTGGTGATACAAGAATCCGCTAAAGGCGATAAAGGTAAATATCTACAACTAGCACAAATTAATGCCAAAGCGGCTTTAGCGACTCAACTTAAACAATCTTCCCGAATGCACGAACGTTATCAAGCGCTTTGCGAATTGCTCGATATGCCTGAAATTAAACGTATGGAATGTTTTGATATTAGTCATACGATGGGGAATCAAACCGTAGCATCTTGCGTGGTATTTAATCAAGAAGGCCCACTGAAATCAGATTATCGCCGTTTTAATATTGAAGGCATTACCGGTGGGGATGACTATGCCGCGATGGAGCAAGCCTTAAAGAAACGTTACGACCGTGATCTTGATGAAGATAAAATTCCCGATATTATTTTTATTGATGGTGGTAAAGGGACAGCTTAATCGTGCCTTAGAGGTTTTTCATCATCTCAACGTAAAATGGGATAAAAATCGACCGCACTTAATTGGTGTGGCAAAAGGTGTGGATCGTCGAGCAGGACAAGAGGTGTTGATTATCAGCAAACAAGATCGTGAAATCCATTTGCCGGATGATAGCCTTGCGCTGCATTTAATCCAACATATTCGAGATGAAAGCCATAATCATGCGATTAGCGGTCATCGTCAAAAACGTCAAAAAGCCTTTACCCAAAGTGGCTTAGAAACCATTGAAGGGGTAGGCGCCAAACGACGTCAAGCCTTGTTGAAATATTTAGGTGGATTACAAGGTGTCAAAAAATGCCACATTGGATGAAATCGCCTCTGTACCCGGTATTTCTAAAGCGTTAGCAGAAAAGATTTTCGAGACCTTAAAAAGTTAGGAAAAATCTTGATTTTCTACGCGAACTGTCTATTATTTCAACCTTTCGGATTTTATTATAGGAACATATTATGTTTGAATGGCTTGTTGATCCTGAAGCATGGATTTCATTGCTCACTTTGACCGCACTTGAAATCGTCTTGGGTATCGATAACATTATTTTTATTAGTATTTTTAGTGGGACGTTTACCCGCAAATCAACGCCAATCTGGTCGTATTATCGGTCTTGGGATTAGCGATGATTACCCGTATTTTACTTCTTGTTTCCCTTTCTTGGATGATGAAATTAACGGAACCGCTGTTCACTTTAGTTGGTCAGGAAATTTCAGGCCGTGATTTGATTTTATTCCTTGGGGGCTTATTCCTGATTGTGAAAAGTACAGGCGAAATTAAAGAAGCGATGCATCCTGAAGCACATCATGAAGAAGAAACGAACAAGAAGAAAGTCAGTTACTTGGGTGTATTAATCCAAATTGCTGTTTTTAGATATTGTGTTTTCTTTAGACTCAGTGATTACGGCAGTAGGTATGGCAAACCACCTTCCAGTGATGATTTTGGCGATTATGCTTGCAGTTGGTGTCATGATGTTTGCGGCGAAACCAATTGGTGATTTTGTAGATACCCATCCAACATTGAAGATTTTAGCCTTAGCCTTCTTAATTTTAGTAGGGGTAAGTTTAATTGCCGAAAGCTTGGATATTCATATTCCGAAAGGCTACATTTACTTTGCAATGGGCTTCTCAGCAGTGGTTGAAATGCTCAACATCAAGATGCGAAAAGCACTTGGTCATTAAATCATATAAAAAGGGCGGAACAATGTGTTCCGCCTTTTTTAGTGATGATAGAAAACCCCTTTCCCGTATAAATACAGTGTGACTTGTTCTCCAATTTGGTAATCGATTAATGAGATCTTCATTAAGATTAAATTCATAACCGCCAACATCAATACAAAGATTAATGGCGCGTCCTCTCGATTCAATCCGTTTAATCTCACCGTTAAAAGAAGCGGTCGGATCTTGGATCGCAAGAGAGAATTGCTCAGGGCGGAATAAAACCTTCCCTTGCGTATGACCATTTCCTTTATTTTCTACAGCAACCTCACCTAATTGACAGGTCGCGATGGCATCATTTTTTAACGTTGCAGGGAAAATAATACTTTCTCCGATAAATGTTGCGATGGATAAATGCTGCGGTGACCAATACAGTGTTTTAGGTGTCGCAATTTGGAGGATTCTTCCTTCTTGAATCACAGCAATTTTGTCTGAATAACAGAGTGCTTCATCACGATCATGAGTCACAAATATGGCGGAGGAACCACTTTCTCTTAATACTTGTAACATATCGTAACGAATTTGATTTCTTAGATGCTCATCTAATGCACTGAAATGGCTCATCAAACAGGATTAATTCTGGGTTTGGTGCAAGAGCTCGAGCAAGTGCAACACGTTGCTGTTGACCACCAGAAAGCTGATGGGGAAAACGGTCAGCTAAGCTGCTAATACCCGTCAGTTTCATCACTTCCTGTATGCGTTGTTTTTCCTCTTCGGTTTTTCCTTTACCATCGCCTAAGCCATAAGCAATGTTGCGGTAAACATTTAAATGAGGGAATAACACGCCTTCTTGTACCACATAGCCTAATTTGCGTTGCTGGGTTGGCACATTGAGATTTTCTTTAAAAATAGGTTGATTCTTTAACCAAATCTCACCGCTTGTTGGTTGTTCAAAACCAGCAATGCTACGCAATAAGGTGGTTTTCCCACAACCAGATGCACCAAGAAGAAACAAAATTTCACCTTTCTCTAATTGTAGCGAAATATTGTGTAAAACCTGTTGTCCATTAAAGGATTTATTCAAATTTTTAATATCGAGTAATGTTGTCATTTTATCTTTTCGTTATTTAAAACCGTATCGTTTCAGTAAAAAAATACAGGAATCCCAGAAAATAGCACTAACATAATGGCATAAGGCGTTGCAGCCGCATATTGCGCATCAGATGTATATTCCCACACTGCGGTTGAAAGCGTTTTAATGTCATTCGGTGTGAGTAATAGGGTTGCGGTAAGCTCTTTCATTAAGTTTAAAAAAACTAAAGCAAATGCAGCAGCAATCCCAGGTAACATAGCCGGGAATGACTAAAGGTACGGAAAATATAAAAAGTTGCTACGCCCTAAGCTTTGCCCCACCTTTTTCGATGTTACTCAGACATCTGTTCAAGCGATCCTCGTAAGGTCGTTTGCGCCATTGGAAGATAAAGCATAAAGTAGGCGACGACAACCATGGCAAAGGTTTGATAAAAGCGAATACGCATAGTTGATGGTAAAGAAGACCAACGATAATGCGATAACAAGCCCTGGTACAGCGTGAAGTAGATAAGGGATTCGATCAAGCCAAATCGTCAATTTACTGCGATAGCGTACCGCTGCCCATACCAATGGTAAGTGCACAAATAACGGTAAGTGTTGCACCCAGTGTTGATATAGTCAGTGAGTTTGTGAAAGGCGGTAAAAAAATTCCCCAAAAATCGACCGCACTTTTCAATGGAACTTTCCCTACGGTTTAGTCAATAAATCAGCATGGTAATCGGCACACCAATACTGAGCACAAAAAAATGGTCGTGAAAAAAAGCTTACGACTAAAAATTTGTTTTCCTGCTGAGAGCGTTTTTCAATGGATAGGGGACGTATTACGCCTTTGCCGCTTTGATAGAGTGTTTGTGTGCCTCTAAAACGAATTTCCCCATCACAACAAAGGATACAAATCACCATTAACACACCAGAAAGTAAGGCGGCGGTGTTGTTATTAAAGGCCATTTCATATTCTTGGAAAATGGCGGTAGTGAAAGGTTTGGTAATTTAAAATGGACACCGCTCCAAACTCTACTAACATATGAAGCGCAATTAATAATACGCTGCTACCGATGGCGGGTTTGAGTTGCGGAAAAATCGCATGCCAAAATGTGTAAGCATGGCTTTTCGCCAGTGAAAGGCTCACTTCTTCTAAAGAGCGGTCGAGTCTTTTTAAGGTTGCCGCGACAGGGAGATAAGCAAGCGGGAAAGAACTCAGCGTCATAATGCCGATGGTTCCCCAGAAGCCTTCCACTCTGAAAGGTGAGACTGATCCAGGTAAAACAGCTGACAAAATGCCGGAATACAAAGCGGAAGCGTCATGGCAACTTGGAAAAAGCCTTTTCCCCAAAAGCGATAACGTTCTAATAAAAATGCACATAGTGTGCCGAGAATAATGGCAAAAAGTGTAACAAATACCATTAAAAGTAGGGTGTTACTGAGCAATTCCCACATTCTTGGACGCCAAAGTAATTCAATGCTGCGAGCCAATCCGACATCTGCAGCACGCTCAATAACATATAAAAAAGGGAGTAATAATGGCAAACTAATCAGCACGATTAAGGCTATAAGCCAGCGAGGTGGGCGATTAGACACAGAAAAATCCTTTTGAAAAATATCAGTGTAGTAAGTAGGTAAATAACAGAAGGGCGTGTATTACACGCCCTATATTATAGCATAGCAAACTAAACTTATTTCAAACCAGCTTCTTCAATAAGTTTGTTTGCGTTGTCTTTGTCTTCAGAAGTCGTTGCAGAAACAACAGGCGCTTCTAATTTCGCATAAGGTTCCATGTTAAATGGAGAAACCACATCAGTAGCGAAGTGGGTATTCTGCACGTACTGAAACAAACGCTTGTTGTCCCTTCTTTACTTGCTAAGAAATCAACGAATTTTTTCGCTTCTTCTTTATTTTTAGACCCTTTTAATACCGCTGCACCAGAATAAGTCACTAATGCACCAGGATCTTGATGACGAATAAAGTAAAGACGTGTTTTGAGGTTATCAGCACCTTTTTCTTTTGCCAGAGTGCATACCAGTAATAGTTGTTGATTAACGCTGCTGGTACTTCACCATTTTCAACCGCTTGAAGGGCAACACTGTTTTTCGCATAAAGTTTGCCGTTTTCTTTTAAGCCTTTTAACCATTTAAGAGCGGCATCTTTACCTTTTAATTTGGTAATCGCAACAACTTGCTCTAAGAATGCGCCTGAAGTTGGAACGTAACCAATTTTATCTTTCCATTTTGGTGTTGCATAATCTAACACGGATTTTTCCATGTCTTTTTCAGATAATTTGGTGTGATCGTAAACCACAACACGAGAACGACCGCTTAATGCGACCCAGTCTTTTTTCGGTGCAACAGGCACGCCCTTGTGTGCAGTTTGTTTAATAGTGTCTGCAGAAAGCGGTTCTAATAAGCCCGCATCAGACAGGGCAGCGAAAGGTGCAGTTTGTTCAGAAAAGAATACGTCAGCAGGGGTTTTATCGCCCTCTTCTTTTAATTGACCTGCAAGTTGATCACTTTTAGCACTGTTTAAGGTCACTTTAATGCCCGTTGCTTTTGTAAATGCATCAGCAACAGCTTTAGCACCTTCTTTTGTGTTGTCCGTTGTAAACGGTAATATCTGCAGAAGCGAAGCCTGCAAATGCCATTAAGCCAGTAAGGGCGGCAATTTGAAAATGTTTAATTTTCATAAAAACTCCTTTATATTATCGGGGGAAGGGGAATATAGCTAATTCTCTGAAAACAAGAATTGTCCCATTATAATATACTTAAAACAGATAATGCAAATAATTATCAAATATTTTTGTTTTATATCAAAAATTTTTATATTTCATGCTATTTTTCTTACTTTGCTACTTATTAATCTTTTTACATAATGTAGAGCAAACATCTTGAGTAGGAACGGATATGAATATTCAGCAAATCATTAAACAACATCACCTAGAGCTCTTATTTCAGCAAGGGTCATTTGGGATTGAAAAGGAAAGTCAACGGGTGCATTCGAATGGTTCAATTGTGACATCATTGCACCCTAAAGCCTTTGGTAATCGTCGTTTTCACCCTTACATTCAAACAGATTTTGCAGAAAGTCAGTTGGAATTAGTGACTCCTCCGATGAAAAAAATTAGAGGATACATTACGTTGGCTTTCAGCCATTCATGAAGTGACTTTGCGAACTTTACCGGAGGATGAATTTATTTTTCCTTTTAGTATGCCTGCAGGGTTACCGCCAGAAGAACACATTAAGGTTGCACAATTAGATAATCAGGAAGATGTGGCTTATCGGGAGCATTTAGTCCAGTCTTACGGTAAATATAAGCAAATGGTCAGTGGTATTCATTACAATTTTCAAATTGACCCTAAGTTTATTGATGCCTTATTTCATGCACAAAATGAAACACAAAGTGCGGTTGATTTTCAAAATAATTTTTACCTAAAAATAGCGAAGAACTTCTTACGCTATCAATGGATTTCTGCTTTATCTGTTTTCTGCGACACCGACGGTAGAGGAAAAATATTTCAGAGGTCATTCACCACTTAAATCGCATCAATATGTTCGCAGTTTACGTTCAGGGAAATATGGTTATGTGAATGATCCGAAGATCCACGTCTCTTATGACAGTTTGCAAGAGTATGTTGAGACCTTAGAACACTGGGTGAAATCGGGTGATTTGATTGCGGAAAAAGAATTTTACTCAAGCGTACGTTTGCGTGGTGCTAAAAAAGCGCGAGATTTACTTGAAAAAGGAATTCAATATTTAGAATTTCGTTTGTTTGATCTCAATCCGTTTGCACCTTATGGAATGGAACTTGCAGATGCGAAATTCATTCATTATTTTATTTTGTTAATGGCATGGCTTGATGATACCGCTGATCAAGAAGGGCATAAAATTAGGCAAAGCACGTCTTGCTGAAGTGGCATGGGAAGACCCAAGACAGCAAAGTGTTTATGCGGTAGAAGGGGAATTAGTCCTCCTTGAAATGCTCAAAATGCTTGAGCAACTTAATGTAAGTGATGAGATTAAAACGATTGTTAAAGACAAATTAGGACAATTTGCGGATCCAAGCCAAACGCTTTGTGCAAAAGTGGTTGCGGCAATTGAACAGGTCGGTAGTTACCAACAATTAGGGGCTGATATTGCGCAATCCAATAAAGCAAAAGCCTTTGAACGTTTTTATGCATTAAGTGCGTTTGATAATATGGAGCTGTCCACACAGGCGTTATTATTTGATGCAATTCAAAAAGGATTAAACATTGAGATTTTAGATGAACGCGATCAATTTATCAGTCTTCAATTTGGCGATCATTTGGAATATGTGAAAAACGGTAATATGACTTCTCACGATAGCTATATTTCCCCGCTCATTATGGAAAATAAAGTGGTGACGAAGAAAGTCTTAGCGAAAGTAGGATTTAATGTACCGCAAAGCATCGAGTTTACCGATGTGAAAAGTGCGGTCGAAAACTTCCCACTTTTTGAGAATCGAGCTGTCGTGATTAAGCCAAAATCAACGAATTTTGGTTTGGGTATCAGTATTTTCCAACAAGGTGTAACGGATAGAGATGATTTTGCAAAAGCAGTAGAAATTGCTTTCCGTGAAGATAAAGAGATCATGGTTGAAGATTATCTACTTGGCACCGAATACCGTTTCTTTGTGTTAGGTGATCAAACGTTAGCTGTCTTATTACGGGTTCCAGCAAATGTCATTGGAGATGGTGTGCATACCGTTGCTGAATTAGTTGCGGCTAAAAATGCTCATCCTTTACGGGGCGATGGTAGTCGTACACCATTGAAAAAAATTGCATTGGGGGATATTGAGCAGTTGCAGCTTAAGGAACAAGGATTAACCGTGGATTCTATTCCAGCGAAAAGATCAACTTGTCCAGTACGTGCGAATTCCAATATTAGTACAGGCGGCGATTCTATTGATATTACGGATGAAATGCATGCCAGTTACAAAGAAATTGCGGTCGGGATTAGCAAAGCAATGGGGGCGGCAGTGTGTGGCGTGGATTTAATTATTCCTGACTTTGAAAAAAGCCGGCAGAGCCGAGTCTACGTTCGTGGGGTGTGATTGAAGCAAACTTTAATCCCTATGATGATGATGCATATTTTTCCCATTTAGTGGACAATCTCGACGATTGACAATGAATGTGATTAAGATGCTTTTCCCAGAATTGCCTTAATTTGGTTATCGGGCTTCATCAGTTGGTGAAGCCCGTTTTACATTCATCGTAATTAGGCTAAAAATGGAGACAGTATTCACAATTCTAAAATGACATTTAATGACAACGTTTTACCTTAGAACCTCAAGAAAATGATCGTCTGCAATCCCTTTTGCGGTGCATTTGATGAAAAATATCAAACTGATTGAAAAAGAATTTAACCTCAATATTTCCCGCAATAATTTCTACTTTTCACGGTGAAATCAAATGATGAAAATCCCAAATCTCACCATGAACAATTAATTGATCGTGCGGCTAAATTAATCCAAACATTATATGTGGAGACTGCACCAATTAAAGGGGAAAGTGAAAGAACTTGATTTAGAAGATGTGCATATTGCCTTGCAAGAGAGCAGAATGTTATCTCAAGCGGGAAGTGAGTCACGTAGTGAAAATCACGTTTATAGCACCACAATTAAAACTAAGCGTGGTTTGATTAAACCGCGTGGTGAAAATCAAATTCAATATTTACATAATATTCTTACGCACGATATTAGTTTTGGGAATTGGACCCCGCTGGTACAGGGAAAACCTTTTTAGCCGTAGCGGCTGCTGTTGAGGCATTAGAACGTCAAGAAATTCGTCGCATTTTGCTGACTCGTCCTGCGGTGGAAGCGGGCGAAAAATTAGGTTTCCTGCCCGGTGATTTAGGACAGAAAATTGAACCTTATTTACGACCGCTTTATGATGCGTTATTTGAAATGTTAGGCTTTGAACGCGTACAAAAATTGATGGAGCGTAATGTGATTGAAATTGCACCATTGGCTTATATGCGCGGGCGTACACTGAATGACAGCTTTATTATTTTTAGATGAAAGCCAAAAATACGACGGTCGAACAAATGAAAATGTTTTTGACTCGTATTGGTTTTAATTCCAAAGCCGTGATTACGGGGGATGTGACCCAAATCGATTTACCGCGTAGCACTAAATCGGGTTTACGTCACGCCATGGAAGTGTTAAGTAAAGTATCGGAATTAAGCTTTTAACTACTTTGAAAGTAAAGATATTGTGCGACATCCTGTGGTGGCAAAAGTGGTGCAAAGCTTACGAAGAATGGGAAGCCCAAGATGAAATCCGCCGTCAAGAAATCGCTGCGCAGCGTCGAGGCTGAACGTGAGCAAAAAGTGCGGTCAGAAAATGAAACGAATTTAGGGAGAATAACATGGGCAATATGATTATCGATTTGCAACTGGCCTGTGAAAATACAGAAGGCTTGCCATCAGAAGAGCAAATTCTGCAATGGGCAACCGCCGCAGTGCAACCAGAAAGTGATAATGTGGAAATGACGGTGCGCATTGTGGATGAAGCAGAAAGTCATGATTTAAATTTAACTTATCGTGGAAAAAGATCGTCCAACTAATGTGTTGTCTTTCCCTTTTGAATGTCCTGATGAAGTGGAATTACCGCTGTTGGGCGATTTAGTGATTTGTCGTCAAGTGGTGGAGCGTGAAGCTATTGAGCAAGAAAAGCCTTTAATGGCACATTGGGCGCATATGATTGTGCATGGTAGCTTACATTTGCTGGGTTACGATCACATTGAAGATGATGAGGCCGAAGAAATGGAAAGTTTAGAAACTGAAATTATGCAGGGGTTTTGAGGCTTTTGCCGATCCTTACCTTTCAGAAAAATAATGACGATTTGGAGCAATTATGTATAAAGCCGTATTCAGCGATTTTGATGGTACCTTATTAACGTCGGATCATCGAATTTCGCCTAAAACCTTAGATGCAATTCAACGCATTACAAACCAAGGTATTCCATTTACACCTATTTCTGCTCGTTCACCGCTGGGTATTTGGCCTTATGCGAAACTCATTGAAAATTACAACATCATTGTGGCATTTAGTGGTGCCTTGATTTTAGATAAAAACGCCACGCCTATTTATTCGGTACAAATTGATCCCGCTGATATTCAAGCCATTAATCAAGTATTAGCAGACCATCCTGCGCTAGGTGTCAATTATTATACCTATGATGATTGCGTCGCTCGCGATTTAGATAATAAATGGGTGATTTATGAACGTAGCGTAACAGGGATTCAGATTGATCCTTATGATGAAAGTGCGGTCTATTCTCCGCACAAAATTCAAATCATTGGTGAAACAGATGAAGTGATTGGTATTGAGCAAATCTTGAAAGAGAAATTCCCGCATTTAAGCATTTGCCGTTCTCATGCGAATTTCCTTGAAGTGATGCATAAATCCGCGACAAAAGGTAATGCAGTACGTTTTCTCGAAGATTACTTTCATGTGAAGATGGAAGAATGTGTTGCTTTCGGTGATAACTTTAACGATTTAGATATGTTAGAAAGCGTGGGATTAGGCGTGGCAATGGGCAATGCACCTGATGAAATTAAACAGGCCGCCAATCGCGTCACCGCTTCGCATAATGATGATGGGATTGCATTGATATTGAATGAGATTTTTCCTGAATAAATAAAAAGGCGCTTTCTATGAAAAAGCGCCTTATTCACTATAGTGCGGCTAGTGCAGCTTCATAATTTGGCTCATCTTTTAATTTCAGACACCAGTTCACTGTGTAATACGTTGTTGTTTTCATCTAAAACAATCACTGAACGTGCAGTTAAACCTGCGATTGGACCAGTTGTGATGTTTACCCTAAGTTTTCATGGGACTTCTTTATGACGGAAAGTAGAAAGTGTTTCTACGTTCTCAATACCTTCTGCACCGCAGAATCGTGCTTATGCAAAAAGGTAAAGTCCGCTGAAATGCAAAAGTACCACGGCATTCTTTTAAATTAGCCGCTTGTTGATTGAATTTACGAACAGAAGTTGCACATACACCTGTATCAATACTCGGGAAAAATATTTAAAGACCTTTGCGTTTTCCTGCATAAGCATCAAGCGTGACGTCAGCAAGTTCTTTATTGGTGAGTGTAAGTGCGGTCACTTTTCTCCCCTTTTTTGGGAAAGTTGCCGCTTACTTCAATGGGATTACCCATCATTGTTACTTGGTCATAAAATGCTCCTATTTTCTCATTTCCTAAATTAAGCACTTTTTTTAAGTGCAGTAAAAATTTGTCATTTTCTTGTGGTAAGCCAATACTGATACGTAAGTGATTTGGCATGCCATAACCTGCAATTGGGCGTACAATCACGCCTTCACGTAATAATGCATCATAAATTGGTGCGGCAGGCTGTTTAAAATCAATGGTAATAAAGTTACCTTTAGACGGAATAAAGTCTAAGCCATATTCTTGACAGAAGGCTTCATAACGTTTCATTTCTTGGCGATTATTTTCAGCCACTTTTTCCACAAAAGCATCATCATTCATCACTGCAATTGCACTAGTTAAAAGCAAGACTGTTACAGTTAAATGGCTGACGAACACGGTTTAATAAATCTGCAATTTCAGGATTAGAGACCGCGTAGCCAATGCGTAAACCTGCAAGACCATAAGCTTTTGATAGAGAGCGTGAAACGATAAGGTTCGGGTATTTTTCCAGTAATGCAAAAGAATTAACGCGTTCATTTGGATGAGTAAATTCAGTATACGCTTCATCTAATACCACAATCACATTTTCAGGGACTTTGGTCAAGAAGGCATCCAGTTCAGCTTCCGTTAAGAAATTCCCTGTTGGATTGTTTGGATTGGCAATAAAAATCAGTTTAGTTTTATCTGAAAGTGCGGTCAAAAATCCGTTTAAATCATGTCCCCAATCTTTAGCGGGGATTTCTTTTGCGACGGCGTTAATAGCTTTGGTCACTAAAGGGTAAACAATAAAAGCATATTGTGAATAAATCACTTCATCGCCTTCACCCGCGAAGGTATGAGCAAAGAGCTCTAATAAATCGTTAGAACCATTGCCAAGGGTGATTTGGTTTGGTTGCACACCAAATTTTTTCGCAATAGTCGCTTTAAGTTCAAAACCGTTAGCATCAGGATAGCGAGTTAGATGATCCAGTTGAGCTTGAATAGCTTTTTTCGCACTTTCAGGAAAACCCGAAAGGGTTTTCATTTGAGGCAAGTTTAACGATATCAGTAATGCCTAATTCACGTTCGAGTTCTTCGATGGGTTTTCCGGCTTGGTAAGGTGAAAGAGATTTTACGCCTTGATTGGCAACGTTGATGTATTGCATATGCTTTCCTTATAAAGACGAGCGGGCCTTTCAGCCCGCACGTTGAGTTTAGTTAATCAGATAATTAGCTGTTTTCAGCTTCAAATTTTTTCATGAATTCAATGAGCGCTTGTACACCTTCTAATGGCATTGCATTGTAGATAGATGCACGCATACCACCTAACACTTTGTGACCTTTTAAGGCTTGAAGACCTGCAGCTGTAGATTCCGCAACAAACTTAGCATCAAGTTCAGGATTGCCTGTCACAAATGTGACATTCATGGTTGAACGGTTTTCTTTAGCCACTACGTTACGATAGAGTTTGCTGCTATCAATGTAGTCATAAAGGGTTTGTGCTTTCACTGCGTTACGTTTTGCAATTTCTTTTAAGCCGCCAATTGCTTGAATGTGTTTGAAAACCAATGAACAGAGATACCACGCAAAGGTTGGTGGGGTATTGATCATAGAATCAGCATCACGCTGTGTGGCATAATTCCAAATTGATGGTGTTGCTTGGCGAGCATGACCAATTAAATCATCGCGAATAATCACAAGTGTAATCCCTGCTGGGCCAAGATTTTTTTGTGCACCCGCGTAAATGACACCAAATTTGCTAATATCAATTTCGCGAGAGAGCACATTAGATGACATATCGGCTACAAGTACCGCATTGCCCACATTCGGTACATCAAAAATTTCCACACCGCTGATGGTTTCATTTGGGCAATAGTGAATGTAATCGTATTGTTCCGCAATATCACTGAAATCAAGGTTGGTAATGCGTGTAACTCACCATTTTCGACAATGGTAATTTCATCAATTTCAGCAAAGTTACGCGCTTCTTTCGCAGCGGTTGCAGACCAGTGACCGCTATTTAAGTAAAAGTGCTTTGCCTTTCTCTCCAATTAAGTTCATCGGTAATGCTGCAAATTGACCACGTGCGCCACCTTGTAGGAATAACACGCGATAATTATCTGGAATGTTATACACTTCACGCAGATCTTTTTCTGCTTGGGTAATCAATTCCATAAAATATTTGCCACGGTGGCTGACTTCCATCACAGACACACCTTGACCAAGCCAGTTAGTTAGCTCAGCTTGTGCTTTGTGTAGTACCTCAGGGAAAATCATGGCTGGACCAGCACTAAAATTAAAGACTTTTGACATTGTGTTTCCTTATTTTTATTTTTGAATAGATTCTTCATTTTTACCACTACCGAATAGGATAATCAACTAAATCAAACAGTTTTTTTGATCTAATCCATCAATTTAAATTTAAGCTTTTGACGGGGACGAGGCTACATTACCCGAAGTTTATTTTTAACTTTGAGAGAGTCGATCATGGGAAATGTAAATAAATCCTTCCAAGAAGTATTAGAGTATGTGCGTTTATATCGTTTAAAAAAATAAACTTAAGCGTGACATTGAAGACAACAACCGTAAAATTCGTGATAACCAAAAAAACGTGTCTTATTATTAGATAACTTAAATCAATATATTCGTGACGATATGAGCATTGAAGATGTTCGTGCAATTATCGAAAATATGCGTGATGACTATGAAGGCCGTGTAGATGATTACAACATTCGTAATGCGGAACTTTCTACTCAACGCCGTGAAACGAGTAATAAGATGAAAAGAACAGAAAAAGCCCACGTGAAATTAGTGCAAGATTCGTCAAATAAAAATCACCTTATAAAATCCTAAAGAAATGACCGCACTTTGTTGACGTGCGGTCATTTTTATAGTGTTTTTAGGATGAACTATAAATGATTAAACATCATAAGTGCCCATCACCACAGCTTGATCTAGAATATGCCCTTGCATCGCAAAATGTAGATCATTGAAACGGAATCCTGGTTTAAGGTTAAGTTTGGTATCGAGCGCATATACAATAAGCTCGTAACGATGCAAGCAGTTTGGTGGTGCCATACCACCATAGAATGAGGCTTCTTCAATATCAAATTGACCTAATTTACTCGCCCAAGTATTTGCACCTTGTACATAATCTGTTGCAGTTTGGCTTTCATTTTCTTGGATAACCGTACGTTCAAGATCCGCAATAAGCCAATGAATCCACACAAAGCCACTCGCCGTAATTGCGTCTTTATCTTCTAAGACAACTGCAAAGGATTTAGTGCCTTGAGGGGCATCGTGAATTTCAAAATGGAATAGAGTAGGTCGGCATACCATTTTGGGCTAAATTGTGTGCCGCGTTTGCCATATTTGTCTTCAAATGCACCATTTTGAATGAGCTGAACTGGTTACAAACATTGTTTTTCTCCTTAATTTCTCACGGAATACACTTTTAAATTTAGTGGTTTGAGCAAGTACGTCAAACTTACCGAAATGTTGTGCTAATAAATCGGGATAGGGCAGAAATGCATTAGCAACAATACGAAGTTCACCACCTGCCGTTAAATGCCATTTTGCTTGTTGAATAAGTTCTTTCACCGCACGATAAGCGGTATCGATTCCATCGTGGAAAGGCGGGTTTGAAATAATCAGATCAAATTTTCCCTCAATATGGGAAAACACATCACTTGCGATAACATTGCCTTCAAGCTGATTTTCCGCCAGTGTTTGACGAGCAGATTGAATTGCCATCGCATGAATATCGGTCATCGTGACATCTGCTTTAGGGATGATGTTTTTGATCATTGAACCAATGACACCTGCACCACAACCAACGTCTAACACTTTGCCTTGAATTGGTGACGTTAAGGTAGAAAGTAGAAGTGATGTTCCGCTATCAAGTTCATTGGCACTGAATACACCCGGCAAGCTGTAAATACGGAGATCGCCTAATGCATCATTTTGGTAGCATTTCCAATAAGATTGAAGATCAAAGTGCGGTTGTTTTTGTAAGGAAAAATGATATAAAGCCGCAACGACGCGCTGAGTCGATTTTTGCCAATTTCACCATAAGGTTCAAGCAGTTTTTCAGCTGAACGGACGCCACAACGATTTTCACCGATAATCAACACTTCTTGACCAATTTTACTTTTGGCGAGTAGTTGCATCAGCTGAAAATTCACTTCTTGTTTATTCTTCGTCCAATAATAAATAATCAAATCAGCTTGCGGCTGAAATTCAACCTCAAAATTGATCGCACTTTGGGTTTTAGCATAATCAAAATACCAGCTCCAAATCTGCACAGATTGGCAATGTTTTTTCAATATTTGAGGAAAATCATCATTAATGCCACCGGCAAGAAGAATTGATTTACCGTTAAAAAGGGGAAGGTGGCGTTGTAAAACTTCGCTTTCGAGAGAAATCACGCTTTAAATCCTGTGGGTTTATTGGTTAAAAATTACGCGTTATTCTAGCAAAAAGAAAACGATTTAAACGTATTTATTAAGGAATTATTTATGAAAAAAATCATCACCGCAGTCGCAATGGCAAGTTTATTGTCTGGCTGTCAATTAATCGAACAACTTCAAGGTAGCAAACAAAAACCTTCAACCTTACCAACAAGCTCAAAAAGTTGAATTACCTGCTGCACAAGCACAAAGCTTTAGATGCACAGTTTGAGCGTATTAAAAAGGGTAAGCAGAAGTGACATTTAATGGCGAGAAATTCTATAAACAAACGAAAGCTTTTGATAAATCAGAAGATCCCGCGTTTCTTAAGTGGTGCAGCGAATGTAGATCGTAGCAATCGTAAATTTCATCACTGAGTGAAACCTATTACTCTAAAAAGATGTTTCACATGTTCCAGCATTGACCACATAAATATCTTGATGCAAACTAAAAAAAGTATGTGAGTTTAAAAACAATTGGTAGCGCTTCAGATGTTTATTATGCTTGTGATGGTAAAGATTTTCCAACGTCTTGTTGCTGTGATTTTATCAAGCGAAAAAAATATTCTTTCTTTCCGTAGCTTAAAAGCATATCAAGAAAAACCAACTGAAGCGCAAGAACAAGCGATTGTTAAAGGTTTAAGAGATTATCCGTTAGATACTATCGCTCGTTAATCTATGGATAGACGCAATCTTCTTTTAAATGAAATGGGGATAACCCGTTGGCAGCTCTATCGTCCAGAAGTATTACAAGGGGCGGTTGGTGTGAGTGTGTCTGAACAAGTGAAATTTATTGTGGTGACTAAAGATAACGTATCGAATTCCTCACTTTTTTCAGATGTTCGACTTGCACTTGAGTTAAATAAAGAAGATTGCCTTTGTCTGAATTTTGATCAAATTCAACATATCACGTTACAACATTCTGTGCGGTATTGGTTATTAGCTGAAAATGCTGATGAAATCGACCGCACTTTGCCTTATTGCTTAAATGCAGAGCGTGTTTATCGCTCTGTTGATTGGCAACAATTCCAGCAAGATAGCCAAGCTAAGCGTGAGCTTTGGCAACAAATCCAACAAATTTAATCATTATGCCTTCTCTTTTTCCTATTGAAGAATGCGATATGGATCGCTTATATGAAATTGAACAAGTTGCGCATCTTGTGCCTTGGTCATTGGGAACCTTGAAAAATAATGTCGGCGAACGTTATCTTAATCTAAAATTAGTGGAAAAAGAGCAAGTACTTGGTTTTGCTATTTGCCAAACGGTATTAGATGAAGCCACATTATTTCAATATTGCGATAGATCCAGCTCAACAAGGAAAGGGCTATGGTTCAGTTTTTATTGCAAGGCTTTAATGAATAAGCTTAAAGAGAAAGGCATTCAAACCCTTTGGCTTGAAGTGCGTGAATCGAATCCTGCTCGTTTCCTTTATGAAAAGCTGGGATTTAATGAAGTTGATATTCGTAAGAATTATTATCCTAAACCGGATGGTGGGACGAGAAAAATGCTGTTGTGATGGCATGTTATCTCTAGCATGCAAAAAGTGCGGTCAATTTTGACCGCACTTTGTTTATCTGAAAAAGTAAGACATTACACTTCTTCTGCAGGGAAGACAAATGGATTTAATCCACTGCGTGCGAAGCCTTTTTCTTCCATTTCAATATCTAAGAAAAATTGATGCTAAATCATCGGCTACCGCTTCAACATTTCGGATCTTTTTCTTGGAACATGATTTTTTTAAGTAGCTTTGGCAATCGCCACAGGTTTCAGCACGAATAAAGAGCAAGTTCTTCATTTAATGACCACATTTCAAGATTTTTTTGTGTTCATTGCAGTTTGTACATTGTGCGCGCACCAAATTCCACTCACTTTCACAGAGACTGCAGTGCAAATAACGTAAACCTTGTGATGTACCGATATGGACAACACTTGCACACAGGGTGCAGAACCACAAACAGGGGCAGTAATGCAGATTGTCAGTACCTTCTTGGCGGCTGTTATGAGGAATTTGTTGAGCCAGTTGTAACCAATAAAGAGAAAGCGCAGCCCAAATAAAGACGGCTTTATCGGTGCTCACTAAGTTATATTCTTGGCTTAAAAGATGGGTAGCCATTTCCTCAAGCTCTTTATCTGAAGCTTTTTCTAGATTTTCAATGGTAGCAACAACCTGTTCATTCGCTTTTGGTTTAATGCTATGTAAAATTTCTTTAAGGTATTCAATCCAGATGCCTGAACGTTTAAATGTTTTAGCATTTAACGGTTCGATCTCACTTAAGTTATCGAATGACTGTTTTTCTAATGGATTTTTTTCAAATACGCTTAATTGGCTTTCCACAACATCTGCAGCAAAGAGTAAATAATCAGCCAATGGATGATCTTTCGCTAATTCTCTTAAACGTTTTGCACGACGTTGATAAAGATTTTTAGGGTTCGCAAACAAAACAGGTGGAATATCGTATGAATTCTTTTTTTGTTTGATTTCGTCTGCAGATAAGATTTTGATACTCATAATAGTCTCTTAAGTATTGATAAGAAAAAGTGCGGTCAATTTTAACCGCACTTTTTGATTTTAGCCATTGATACCTTTGAACAATGCTTTGGTTTTTACTTTTTTACCTTCAGCTTCATTTTCAAGGTCTTCTTCTAGCTTAGGAAGTACTTCATCTCGATACCATTTCGGGTGGTGTTTTTTCGCCCAACGAACGGTTACCCAACCTTCCACAATACCGCGAATAGATCCTTTAATCCAGAATGCCATGTACATGTGTACCAAAATACCGGTGAACAACATGAATGCACTTAAAGAGTGAAGGAAAATCGCAAAACGTAATACCGGAATAGAGAAGTAGTGCGAGAAATATTGACGCCACATAATGATACCGGTTACAAGTAAAGTGACCATAGCCAAGTTCAATGTCCAGAACAACATTTTTTGACCAAGATTATACTTGCCGTTATCTGCAACAGCGTGCTCATTCCCTTTTAATACTTCAACGATACCTTTTAACCAACGAATATCGTTTTTCTCTGGAATGTTGTGATCCCAGTAAAGATAGCCGAGGAAAATAAAGGCAACGAACATAATGATACCGGTGAACGGGTGAATTGCTCGAGCCAGTTGCGGAGTACCTAAAATCTCAGTTAACCACGCAAAATCTGGGAAGAAGAATGCCACACCAGTGAACATCGTCATAAAGAAGCAGATTACGAGTAACCAGTGGCTAAAACGAGCAGGCGTTCTATGACGAATGATTCGAGTATCATTGCTAATCTCAATCTTACTCATCTTTGCCCCCTTTTTTATCTTCTTCTTCAAATTCATGGTGATGATCTTCTACGTCTTCTTCAACGTTTGGACCCACAGCTAAGTAGTGACCGATTTCAGCAAGTGCTAAACCACCCATTGCCACAGCTGCTACTGGTTTCAAGATATCTTTCCAAAGGGTGACGGTGAGGTCAACTTTTGTGGATCTTTTGGAAGACCAGAATAAAGCTCAGGTTTATCCGCATGATGTAATACATACATTACGTGTGTACCACCCACACCTTCAGGGATCGTAGATACCTGCATTTTCATAACCACGTGCTTTTAAGTCAGCAACACGTTTTTCTGCATAGAGTTTCATCTCTTCTTTAGAACCAAAACGAATTGCACCAGTTGGACAGGTTTTCACGCAAGCCGGTTCTTGGCCCACAGAAACACGATCCACACAAAGGGTACATTTGTACACACGGTTGTCTTCTGGGTTCATACGTGGAATGTTGAACGGACAACCTGCGATACAGTAACCACAACCGATACATTTATCAGATTGGAAATCCACGATACCGTTCGCATATTGGATAATTGCGCCTGGTGCAGGACAAGCTTTTAAACAGCCTGGTTCTGAACAGTGCATACAACCATCTTTACGGATTAACCATTCTAAACGATCATTTTCTTCAACTTCGTTGAAGCGCATTACCGTCCATGCTTTTGCGTTGAGATCTACAGGGTTATCGTAGATCCCCACACATTGAGCATTAACATCAGAACGGATGTCATTCCACTCTGAACAGCCCACCTGACAGGCTTTACAACCGATACAGGTGGATACGTCGATTAATTTTGCGACTTCAACTTTATGATCACGCGCTTGAGGTGCTGGTGTTAAACCAGACGTAGCGGAGACCTTGATAATGTCTTGCGATTGAACGCCTTGACCACTTCCTGCCATATTATGCCTCCGCTTTCTCAATGTTTACCAAGAATGTTTTATATTCTGGTGTTTGAGTGACTGCTTCACCCCAAGATGGTGTTAAGGTGTTGGTGGAGAAACCACGGTTACCTTTACCATTTAAGGCTTTCATATTCCAGTGAATTGGAATACCCACGTGATGTACGGTACGTCCGTCGACTTCTAAATCTTTCAAACGTTTTGTTACCACTGCAACGGCTTTAATGTAGCCACGGCGAGAAGTAATTTTCACCATATCACCTTTTTGGATGCCTTTTTCTGCTGCTAATTTCTCACCGATTTCCACGAATTGTTGTGGTTGAGCGATGATATTTAACGCAGATTGAGCAGTCCAACTGTGGAAGTGCTCGGTCAAACGATAAGTCGTTGCCACATAAGGGAAGTCTTTGTTTGAACCGATAAATTCACGGTCTTCTTTATAAATACGAACAGTCGGATCAGAGACGACACTTGGGTGTAGTGGGTTAGTGTCAATCGGACTTTCAATTGGTTCATAGTGTTCAGGTAATGGACCCGTTGTAATTTTATCTACAGCGAATAAACGACCAACACCTTCTGCAGACATAATAAATGGACCTGCATCAGAACCTGGTGGTTGTGTACCATAGTCAGCGACATCTAACCAGTTCCAGTTTTTACCGTTCCATTTGATTAATTGACGGTGTTTATCCCAAGGATTACCGTTAATATCAAGTGAAGCACGGCTGTAAAGGATACGGCGGTTTGCTGGCCATGCGAAGCCCCAACCTAATGTACAACCTAAACCTGATGGATCAGAGTTGTCACGGTTTGCGGTTTGGTTACCTTTTTCAGTCCATTGACCCTACATAGATCCAGTTACCTGATGAGGTTGTACCATCATCACGTAAGTGAGCGAATCCACTGAGTAATTGACCTTTTCTTATACATGACGTTGCCATCTGCATCGAGAAAGATCAGCTAGTGCGTAACCGTTTAATTCTTTTCGCTAATTCTACAGAACTTGGTGAATGCGGTTGAGCATAGTTCCAAGTCATCGCTTCGAAAGATTCGATACCACGACCACCTTCTTTTTGATAAAGGTGATGCATTTCTTCACGAATCATAGAAAGAATTTCAACATCTGGTAACGCTTCACCTGGTTGGTCACAGCCTTTCCAGTGCCATTGAGCCCAACGACCAGAGTTAGCAATAGAACCATCTTCTTCTGCGAAACAGGTGGTTGGTAAACGGAATACTTCAGTTTGAATATCTGCTGGGTTCACATTGTTTGATTCACCAAAAGTTTTTCCAGAATTCAGAAGATTCAGTTTGAAGCGGATCCATTACGATTAAGAATTTCAATTTGCTCATACCCGCAACAGTTTTGTTTTTGTTCGGTAATGAGTTTAATACGTTGAAACCTTGTAAAATCCAACCGTTCAATTTGCCATCATTCATTAACTTCACATGAGTGATAGGGTCGTATAAGCGATCTGCTTTTGGTAAGAAATCGAAGCCCCAACCATTTTCTTTGGTGGCTTTATCACCATAGAACGTTTTCATCATACTCACGAAGAATTTCGACGTATTACGATAGTAGTTCACTTGGTTTGGTACGATATCTTTTGGTGTAATCGCGTTGATGTACTGCTCATAAGAGGTATCTTTATCATTTGGCAAACGCATATAGCCCGGTAAAGACATCGGCAACAAGCCCATATCTGTTGTACCTTGTACGTTTGAGTGTCCACGTAATGCATTGATACCGCCACCTGGCATACCCATATTACCTAAGAGTAATTGGATCATCGCCATTGAGCGAATGTTTTGTGTACCGATTGTGTGCTCAGTAAAGCCTAACGCATATAAGTGCGTCATGGTTTTATTCGGTGCAGAGGTTTTACCAATTTCTTCACAGATTTGTAAGAAGAGTTTTTGCTTAACACCGGTAATACGTTCAACCATTTCTGGGGTATAGCGAGAAACGTGATCTTTCAAGATATTAATCACACAACGTGGATCTTGTAAGGTCATATCACGTTTAGCATTACCATTTTCATCAAATTGGTAATTCCATTTAGATTTATCGTAAGTGTGTTTTTCTTCATCAAAACCTACGAATAAACCATCTTCAAATTTGAAGCCTTCATCAACTAAGAATGAAGCATTGGTATAGTATTTAACGTATTCGTGTTGAATTTGATTTGTTTCCAATAGGTAACGGATCACACCCATTAAGAATGCGATATCAGAACCGGAACGAATTGGTGCGTGAAGGTCAGCGACAGAAGCTGTACGGTTAAAGCGAGGGTCAACCACGATGATTTTCGCACCGTTTTTCTTCGCTTCGATCGCCCAACGGAAGCCAACAGGGTGAGCTTCAGCAGGGTTACCACCTTGAACAAGAATAAGATTGGCGTTTTTGATGTCAACCCAGTTGTTTGTCATGGCACCGCGACCAAATGATGGAGCAAGACTTGCTACCGTTGGTCCGTGTCAAGTATTCGCTTGGTTACACATCGGCACCATGCCCAACATCCGCACCCATTTATGAGTAAGAAGTGCGGCCTCGTTGCTCATGGCGGAGGCGGTCATAATACCTGTGGTTGTCCAACGGTTAACTGTTTTGCCACTTGCGTCTTTTTCAACAAAGTTAGCATCACGGTCATCTTTTAATAAACGAGAAACGCGTTTGATCGCTTCTTCCCAAGAAAGACGAACCCATTTGTCAGAACCCGGTGCACGATATTCAGGGTATAAAGCACGGCTTTCACTATTAACATAGTCTAATGCGCCTGCACCTTTAGGACATAATGCCCCACGGCTTACCGGATGATCAGGGTCACCTTCAAGGTGGAATAATTTAGAACGGGTATTGGTGCCTGTATGGCTACTTAAAGCATCGTAAGGTTTGCCTGTGCTATATAACAACATACCACAGCTCACTGCACAATATGTACAGGTGTTACGGGATTCAAACGCCCGTAATAATTTGTATTCACGTGGTGCCGCTAAAACAGATGATGGTGCAAAGCCCAACATTGCCGCAGACGTCCCCGCCATACCACCTGCACAGATCTTAAAGAACTTACGTCTAGAGACCTGCATAATCACTCCTTCATAACGGCGAACCGTTAAGATATTTCGATAGTATAAATTCGTATAGATAATTTATTTGATTTCGTTAAAATAACGTATCAACCATTAAATTGATTATAACAATGACCAATTTAAACGGAGCCGATTTTAACTATTTTTTTAACCGAAAATCTATAATCAAAACTTGTTATAATCGCTTTAAAAACTTGAGCTAGATCACAAAAATAAACATTTTTGTTAAAAAAGTAACATTTTTACAACAGTCATTTTATTAGGGAAAAAAATAATGCACTGGATAATCCAAAAAACAATTAATTTTTTTAAAAAACACCTGAAAAATCCGACCGCACTTTTTAGTGGAAAAAAACAAGATAGTCTGGCTTCGAAGTGCCTGTTTCACTTGTTTATAATGGTATTGCACATACCGTCATGATGTGTTCTCCACAAGATTTAGAGGATTTTGCTTTAGGCTTTTCACTCGCAGAAGGCATTATTGAGAAAAAAAGCGGATATTTATGGCATTGATGTGGTGGAAGTATGCAATGGCATCGAAGTGCAAATTGAATTATCTAGCCGCCAATTTGTGGCATTAAAAGATCATCGCCGAACATTAACAGGCAGAACAGGATGTGGCATTTTGCGGCACAGAACAAATCTCACAAGTTTATAAAAAAATTGCCAAAATTAGACCACACTTTTCCAATTTAATTTAAATTTATTAGATGGTTGCTTAGAACAATTACAAGCTAATCAAGAACTCGGGAAAGAAACAGGGGCTACACATGCAGCGGCCTTTTTGATTTATCTGGCAATTTACTGGCGATTCGAGAAGATGTAGGGCGGCATGTAGCGCTAGATAAATTAATCGGCTGGCATGCTAAACAAAAATCAACCACAAGGATTCGTACTAGTTTCAAGCCGAGCGAGTTATGAAATGGTTCAAAAAAATCAGTGGCTTGTGGCATCGAGTTACTTGTTGCGATTTCTGCCGCGACAGATCTTGCAGTAAATATGGCTGAACAACACAATCTTTCCCTTTATCGGCTTTGCTCGCCCAGGAAAAAGCCAATATTTATTCTGGGAAAGAGCGGTTGGTTTTAGCTTAGTTTTATCTATTAAAAAGTGCAGCCAAAAACATTCTTATTTTTTTGATCGCACTTTTTATTCCGTTTATTCTTTTGGCGATTTACCCTCTAAGAGTACTTCAGAAACCCAACGTTGAGTCAGGCGTTTGCCTTCTTGATCCGTACCAAATTTCATAAAATCAATATCCACTAGTTTTAATTTGCTAGCTGGCAGGAAACCTGGTGCAGGTTCTGCATGGATATTGGTTGGAAGTTGATAAGAGTCTGATTCTTTCCAAGGAATTTCTTGGGCTTCTTTGCTTAGCACGAAATCCATAAACAGTTTGGCATTATCAAGGTTTCTAGCTCCTTTAATGATGCTTGCCCCGCCTAAAGAATAGCCCACGCCTTCGCATGGTAAAAATGCCTTCAACTGGTGCACCATTTTTTTCTTCTCACGCGGGATAAACCAACATAAAACCTAAATCAATCGCTACGGTACCATTAGCCAAATAGTTGCTTGCAAGACCTGTTTTGGTATGTTGCATGAGATTTGGTTCTAGTTTTTTCAGATAGTCAAAGGCTTTTTCTTCACCCCATAATGTGGAAAACGTACTGATAAGCGAGTAACCGGTGCCGGAAACACGAGGGTCAGGGATATTGAATGTATCCTTTGATATTCTGGTTTTATTAAGTCCGCATAGCATTTGGGAGTAGGAATATTTAATTCTTTCAATTTTTTAGTATTGACCCCAATGCCAAGTTCCATTAAGTAAATCACAGAGGTGAAATTGCCGCGTTGATCCATTAAAGATTTAAACTGCGGCATGATGTCTTTTTGTAATGGGGAACGATAAGATTCAAGCAAGCCTAACTCTGCGGCTTGAAGATGAGGGTTCAATGGTGCCACCAAACCAGAAATCAGCTTGTGGGTTTTCTTTTTCAGCTTTAATTTTGCCTAATACGACGCCTGTACTATTACGTACAAATTGTGCATCTACATTGTATTTTTTACTAAAGGCTTGCGTAACTTTTTCGCATACAACGTTTTGTACACTGCAATAGACAGTGAGTTTACCTTCAGCCTGTGCGTGAGATGTGAAGCGAGAGGCCGCAAGGGTAGAAAGTGCGGTTAATTTTAGTGTTGTTTTAATTGACATTGTGTCTCCTTTAACTTCGTCAATATTTAGTAATTATTTGATATTGCTAATATAAAGGGGCGGAGTAAATTTGTAAATATCAGGTTGTTTAAAAATATAATTCCCACTATAATCCCTGTAAATTTAACCAGATTAAAATAAGAGCGATGGATATTTCAGAATTACTTGATGGCTTGAATGATAAACAACGTGAAGCAGTGGCAGCACCACTTGGTAATTACCTTGTGCTTGCGGGGGCTGGAAGTGGTAAAACTCGTGTATTGACTCATCGTATTGCTTGGTTGATTGCTGTAGAAAATATTTCTGAAGGCAGCATTATGGCGGTAACCTTTACCAATAAAGCCGCTGCTGAAATGCGCCATCGTATTCAAGATACCTTGTCCAAACATGCTCAATCCAATTTATTTGGCATGTGGATTGGGACATTCCATAGCATTGCCCATCGATTATTACGTGCTCACCATTTAGATGTAAACTTGCCACAAGATTTCCAGATTTTGGATTCTGAAGACCAACTTCGTTTAGTAAAACGCTTGATGAAATTGCACAATTATGATGATAAAGCATTTCCACCCAAACAAGCGTGCTGGTATATCAATAATAAAAAAGATGAAGGTTTAAGACCGCAAGATATTAATGATTTTGGTGATCGTCAGGAAAAAGAGTGGATTAAGATTTATCAAATTTATCAAGATACTTGTGATCGTGCGGGCTTGGTGGATTTTGCTGAATTGTTAATTCGTGCGTATGAATTATTTGCTAAAAAGCCCGTGATTTTGCAACGTTATCAGCAACGTTTTCAGCACATTTTGGTGGATGAGTTTCAAGATACCAATAAAATCCAATATGCCTGGATCAAAATTCTTGCGGGTAATACGGGTAAAGTGATGATTGTGGGCGATGATGACCAATCCATTTATGGTTGGCGTGGTGCGCAAGTCGAAAATATTCAAAAATTCCTAAAAGATTTCAATGCAGAAACCATTCGTTTGGAGCAAAATTATCGTTCTACCGGCAATATCCTGAAAAGTGCCAACCAACTTATTTCGAATAATAGTGATCGTCTCGGTAAGAATTTATGGACCGACGGTGAAATGGGGGAGCCAGTAGGTATTTATGCAGCATTTAATGAATTAGATGAGGCAAAATTTGTGGCGTCTCAAATCCAAAATTGGGTAGATGACGGTGGGGAATTAGATGATTGTGCTGTTTTATATCGTAGTAATAGCCAATCTCGTGTTATTGAAGAAGCCTTGATTCGTTGCCAAATTCCTTATCGGATTTATGGCGGGATGCGATTCTTCGAACGCCAAGAAATTAAAGATGCATTGGCGTATTTACGCTTAATTAATAATCGTCAAGATGACGCCGCGTTTGAACGTGTGATTAATACGCCTACGCGTGGTATTGGCGATCGTACTTTAGATGTGTTACGAAATTTAACCCGTGAACGTCAAATTACCTTATGGCAAGCCGTGCAAGTGGCCACACAAGAAAATATGCTAACGGGACGTGCTTCAACCGCATTGCTTCGTTTCCAAGAGTTGATTAATTCTTTACAGGTGGATACAGCCGAGATGCCACTGTTTGCACAGACCGATTTCGTGATTAAACATTCCGGCTTATACGATATGTATAAACAGGAAAAAGGCGAGAAAGGTGAAGTGCGTATTGAAAACTTAGAAGAATTGGTGACGGCAACCCGAGAATTTATCAAACCGATGAAGCAGAGGATATGACCGATCTTACCGCCTTTTTAACTCATGCTTCTTTAGAAGCGGGAGAAGAGCAGGCTTCGCCACATCAATCTTGTGTGGAAATGATGACCTTACACTCTGCGAAAGGCTTGGAATTTCCACGCGTGTTTATGGTGGGGGTAGAAGAGGGCGTATTCCCAAGTTTCCGTTCATTTGAAGAACCGGTCGTTTGGAGGAAGAACGCCGTCTTGCTTATGTGGGCATTACACGTGCTAAGCAAAAACTGACCATTTGTTATGCGGAAAGTCGTCGTGTTTATACGAAAGAAGAACGTCATTTGCCTTCACGATTTATCACAGAATTGCCATCAGAATGCATTCAAGAAATCCGTTTGCGTGGAACGGTGACTAGAGCATTAAACCAAGCGAAAGTAGGGAGTTTAAGCACGAGTTTGCCTGAAAATGAATGGAAAATGGGACAAAAAGTGAAACATGAAAAGTTTGGTTTTGGTACAGTCATAAACGTTGAAGGCTCAGATAATAACACCCGTTTACAAATTGCTTTCCAAGCTCAAGGCATTAAGTGGCTGATTGCGCATTTGGCAAAATTAGAAAAAGTGCGGTAGAATCGGGAGGATTTTATTGCAACGAGTATGAATATTAGTGTTCATATTCAATATGCCAGTGCGAAAACGTTCGAAGAAACGACTGCACTTTTATCATGTGGGAAGTAGATGTTTAAATTTATTTTAAAACGTATTTTAATGGTGATTCCTACCTTTATCGCCATTACTTTTTGTGACTTTTGCTCATTCATTTTATTCCAGGGTGATCCTGTGGAGATTATGATGGGAGAGCGAGGTTTAACGCCAGAAGTTCATCAACAAATGATGAAGCAACTTGGTCTCGATTTACCGTTGTATCAACAATATTTCAATTATATTGGTAATGTAATACAAGGCGATTTCGGTGAATCATTCCGCACCCAACAACCTGTCCTGAGAGAGTTTTTCACACTTTTTCCTGCTACCTTTGAATTGGCTTTCTTTGCACTATTTTTGGTCGTTAATTGCCGGGTATTACGCTAGGAACGATTGCGGCCGTCAAAAAAGATAGCTGGATTTCTCATACCGTGACAGCCATGTCCTTAACGGGTTATTCCATGCCAATTTTCTGGTGGGGATTAATTTTGATCTTATATGTTTCACCTTGGTTTGGTTTGCCACAAGGGGGACGTTTAGAAGACAGCTTTCTGGATCGATACACCAACCGGGTTTTATGTTAATCGATACTTGGCTTTCAGGTGTACCAGGCGCTTTTTGAAAATGCCATTAAGTCATTGATTCTACCTGCTATTGTATTAGGTACCATTCCTCTTGCAGTGATTACTAGAATGACACGTTCTTCAATGTTGGAAGTGTTAGGGTGAAGATTATATTCGTACCGCAAAAAGCGAAAAGGCTTAAGTTATACCCAATTGTGATTGTCCATGCGCTACGTAATGCGCTGATCCCTGTTGTGACAGTGGTGGGATTGATTGTAGGGACAGTTATTATCCGGTGCAGTTTTAACCGAAACGATTTTCTCATGGCCGGGCATTGGTAAATGGATTATTGATGCGATTACCAATCGCGATTATCCCGTCTTACAAGGCGCCGTGTTGATTATCGCTACAATTATTATTGTGGTGAATTTGACGATCGATTTACTTTATGGCGTGGTAAACCCACGTATTCGCCATCAATAAGGAGCCTTATTAATGACGGAACAAACTTTATCTATTGAAACCTTTGCTCCTCGCACACCGTTGCAGGAGTTTTTGGTTTTATTTCAAACAAAATAAAGGGGCTGTGATTGGGCTCACTTTTATCCTTGCTGTGGCATTAATCAGTATTTTTGCCCCTTGGATAGCACCTTTTGATCCTATTGAACAAAATCGTTCAGCTTTATTGTTACCGCCAGCTTGGTATGAAGGTGGCAATTCAGCTTATTTACTGGGTACAGATGATATAGGGCGAGATATTCTTTCTCGTATTATTTATGGTACGCGCATTTCTGTTTTTGCGGGTTTCATTATTGTGATTTTATCTTGTATTTTAGGGACGAGTCTTGGCTTGCTCGCAGGCTATTATGGTGGCGCATTGGATACATTAATTGTTCGTTTCATTGACATTATGTTGGCTATCCCAAACTTGCTTTTAACCATTGTGGTGGTGTCAATTTTAGAGCCTTCTTTAACGAATGCGACGTTGGCGATTGCTGTGGTATCCATTCCAAGTTATGTGCGTTTAACACGTGCGGCGGTATTGAATGAGAAAAACAGAGATTATGTCACCTCTTCGCGCGTGGCGGGAGCAAGCGTATTACGTTTAATGTTTATTGTCATTTTACCGAATTGCCTTGCGCCTCTCATTGTGCAAATGACGATGGGGATTTCTAATGCGATTTTAGAATTAGCAACCTTAGGTTTCTTGGGTATTGGTGCAAAACCACCAACACCGGAATTAGGGACGATGTTATCTGAATCACGTAGTTTTATGCAGGCGGCAAACTGGTTGGTTACTATTCCAGGTTTAGTGATTTTATCGCTTGTTTTAGCATTTAACTTAATGGGCGACGGGTTGCGTGATGCGCTCGATCCAAAATTAAAACAATAGGGGGCAGAATGGCATTATTAGATGTAAAAGAACTTTCTGTTCACTTTGGTGATGAAAAAGCACCTTTTAAAGCGGTGGATCGCATTAGCTATCAAGTTAATCAAGGTGAAGTACTAGGTATTGTTGGCGAGTCGGGCTCAGGGAAATCAGTGAGTTCCCTTGCCGTGATGGAGCTTAATTGATTTTCCTGGTCGAGTTTCAGCGCAAGGCTTAGCATTTGAAGGAAAAGATCTCTTAAGCTTACCGCCAAAAGAAAAGCGGGAATTGGTTGGCGCAGATATTGCCATGATCTTCCAAGACCCAATGACAAGCTTAAATCCGGCTTATACGGTGGGTTTCCAAATTATGGAAGCGATTAAGGCGCATCAAGGCGGGAGCAAAAAAGAACGCCGTGAACGCACCTTAGAGCTATTACGCTTAGTCGGAATACCTGATCCAGAATCGCGTATTGATGTTTATCCGCATCAGCTTTCTGGCGGGATGAGCCAACGCGTTATGATTGCAATGGCGATTGCATGTAAACCGAGATTGCTCATTGCAGATGAACCGACCACCGCACTGGATGTGACCATTCAAGCTCAAATTGTAGATTTGTTGCTTGAGTTGCAGCAAAAAGAGTGTATGTCGTTGATTCTGATCACGCACGATCTTGCGTTAGTCGCAGAAGCGGCGCATCGTATTATTGTGATGTATGCAGGACAAGTAGTGGAAGAAGGACGAGCAGAAGATATTTTCCGTGAACCCAAACATCCTTACACTCAAGCGTTATTGCGTTCTTTACCAGAATTTGCCGAAGGTAAATCTCGTTTGCAATCTTTACCCGGTGTGGTGCCAGGTAAATACGACCGCCCACAAGGCTGTTTGTTAAATCCACGTTGTCCGTATGCGACCGATCTTTGTCGAAGTGTGGAACCTGAATTACGTCAAGTAGGAAATCGACAAGTTAAATGTCATACCCCATTAAATGCCCAAGGAGAACCAAGCAATGTCTAATGTCGCACAAGAAAATGCACCATTGCTCAATGCCATTGGGTTGAAAAAATATTATCCTGTGAAAAAAGGGATGTTTGCAAAAATACAGCAAGTGAAAGCATTAGATGGCGTGTCTTTTTCCTTAGAACGTGGCAAAACCCTTGCTGTAGTAGGTGAGTCTGGTTGTGGTAAATCAACACTAGGTCGTCTTTTAACGATGATAGAAGAACCAACAGAAGGTGAGTTGTATTACAACGGGCAAAATTTCTTAGTGAATGATCACGAAACGAAAGCATTGCGTCGTCAGAAAATCCAAATCGTGTTTCAAAACCCTTACGCATCACTGAACCCGCGTAAGAAGATTGGCACAATTTTGGAAGAGCCCCTAGTCATTAATACCAGTCTATCGGCTAAAGAACGTAAAGAAAAAGTATTGTCCATGATGGCGAAAGTGGGATTGCGTGCTGAGTTTTATGATCGCTATCCACATATGTTTTCGGGTGGACAACGTCAGCGTATCGCGATTGCTCGTGGTTTAATGCTTGATCCTGATGTGGTTGTAGCGGATGAACCGGTTTCAGCGTTAGACGTATCTGTTCGTGCACAAGTGCTGAATTTGATGATGGATTTACAAGCTGAGCTAGGTTTATCTTATGTGTTTATTTCCCATGATCTTTCGGTGGTTGAGCACATAGCTGATGAAGTGATGGTGATGTATTTAGGTCGCTGTGTTGAAATGGGTACAAAAGAGCAGATCTTTAAAAATCCACAACATCCTTATACGCAAGCTTTTGCTTTCAGCGACACCAAGATTGTCACCTGAATTACGTCGCCAGCGGATTAAATTAACCGGAGAATTGCCAAGTCCAATTAATCCGCCAAAAGGTTGTGCATTTAATCCGCGTTGTTGGAAGGCAACGGATAAATGTCGAAATGAGCAGCCTAAATTGGAAAAATATCCTGATGGTAAGCTCATTGCTTGCTTCCATCTCGATTAGAAAAGAGAAAGAAAAATGACCGCACTTGAGTAAGTGCGGTCATTTTTAACGTTTTGAGAACGATAGCTGAAATTAAAGAAGACAAAGATGCCGAGTGCAATCATCGCTAATGCTGCACCACTAAAGCCTATATATTCAAGACCAATGTGACGAGCGATTTGATTACCAAATAGTGCGCCTGCACCAATACCTGCATTAAAAATACCTGAATAAATGGCGCTCGCTACGTCTGTTGCATCGGGCGCAAGTTGCAACACGCGCATTTGTAATGCGAGTCCGATACAAGAGATGCCTATACCCCAAATAAAGGCTAAGGCAAACATTGTTGCGGTATAGCCTGCCGAAGTAAGCATAAAGCCTAAGGAAATAGCTAATAACAGAATTGCATGGATAATAAATTGTGTGGTGCCTAAACGGTATAATCGGTTAAAAATCACACTCGCTGTCACACCTGAAATACCAAAAACTAAAAGAATCATCGTGGTAAGATTAGGATCCATCTGTCCGATTTGAATCATAAATGGCTCAATGTAGGTGTAGGCTGTAAAGTGGGCCGAAACAATAATGACTGTGGTGGCATAAAGTCCAATTAATAGTGGACGTTTAATCAAAATAGGCAAACTTGCAACGGAACCTGCATTTTTACTCGGTAACGTTGGTAATAAACGAATAATTAAGAACATTATCATCAAAGCTAATATACCAATGATCGCAAAGGTAGTACGCCATCCCACTAGCTGACCGACTAGTCGTCCTAGTGGCAAACCGAGAATCGTAGCCAGTGATGTGCCAATGGCTAACATACCAATCGCTTGTGTCTTTTTATTTTTAGGCGCAACGCGCATCACTAAAGAGGCGGTGATGGACCAAAATACGGAATGGGCCACCGCGATACACATACGGGCAATAAGAAGAATCCAATAATTCCATGCAATTACAGAAAGAATATGCCCGATGATAAAAATGACGAAGAGTTTAACGAGTAAGCTTTTACGTTCCATTTTCCCTGTGGCAAGCATTGCAGGCAGGGACATAATAAGCACTGTCCAAGCATAAACGGTCATCATTAAGCCGACATCGGAGCTTTGCATATCAAAACTTTGTCCGATATCGGTGAGTAACGCAACGGGCACAAATTCCGTGGTATTAAAAATAAAAGCGGCGCAAGCCATGATAACTACGCGCCAAAATTGAGTTTTTTTCTGCTTTTTGGTAAAACGACATTATTTTTAATTTCTCTTTAATTAATTCCTTAAGTTGATGACGGAAATTTTTATCAATATTTAACTTGTATTGTGGTGCATAGCAGCTATCGAAAAAGCGAATAGGCAATGCCAGTTTTTTGTATTTTTCGTCAGTTGATCTTAAAGTTAAATTGACGTCGCATTGTACATTATCTAAATCAATGGCTCCAGAACCTTCAGCTGAAAGTGCGGTTGTTTTTAAGTTTATTTTATCGACTTTGAGTAAATGATTTTCGAATGAAAGACTTTGATTCAAAAACGCTCATAAGGCGTGTTCATATTTCTACTTGCAGTTAAATCACTATTGTAATTAATCGGTAAATACTGTGCTGCCATATCCAGTAGGTTCAGACCTAAAAGCTCACCATCACGTGCATTAAAATCAAATTTCCCTTGGGCTAATTCTGAATTTGCAAAAGCTAATTGAACATTAAAATCACTTGTGCCCGTCATGGTTTGAGGAAAATTAAGTAAACGCTAACAACTGTGTTAAACGGAAAAATTTTTTTACCAGAAAAAAATTGACCGCACTTTTTTTGCAGATAGCTACTAAATTTGAGTACGGCAAGACAATTTCGTGGTACATGTTGGTCGAATGTAACCAATGGCAAGTTTCTGTGGCTTTAGTTAAATCAGCATGAATTTCAATATAGCCTAATTTTTGATGATTGAATTGAACGTCATCAAATTGAATAAGTGATTCACCTTTCTTGACGAAGGGCGATATTTCCTTTGTTAAAAACGAAAATCAAAGGTTGCGGTGTTACCATAAAGTAGGTTTTTCAAGTTCATCCAAATAGGTTGCTACCATTAAAAGTAAGATCTTTCTTTTTAAAAATTGTTTGAGTGCAAAAATCTGAAAATGCCATGCGGATATTTGGCTGAATTCAATGCATTTTCAGTAAAAGCGAGCTTTTTGAGAATTTGAATTTTCGTCAATCGTTGGATTCCCAAAAACGAGTGAAATAGAAAGGTAATTTTCCTTCAATTTTTTGTGCAGAAATCATGATATGTTAACCTTTGTCTAAAGGAAATAACAGGCTGTGGAAAGAGGCTAATACTTACCGTTTCAAGTTGAATATCTCGTTTCGTCAGTTGTTCGGTCAAAAGACTCTTAGCTTGTTGAAGTTGAACATAAAAAAAAGCAAAGATCGCAAACAGCACGATCAACAGGCTAATTGCGATCTTTTTCATTGATTAGTCCTCATTAATTCGGCTCGCTACCGCATTTTGTTGATGTTTGTATTTCGCATCTTTTACGGCTTATATACGGGCGTGCAGCAGGGCCACTTAACACTTCAAAACTTAAAGCACCAATCACCATATTAGGACGTAATGCCAAAGGTAATTTGCCGGAGTTGTAAAATTCCAACACAATTTTGCCTTCCCAACCTGGATCGATACGATGTGCGGTAACATGTACCATTAAACCTAAACGAGCAAGTGAAGAACGACCATCTAGCCAACCGATAATATTGGCAGGGAGTTTCACTGACTCCAATGTGGTTGCTAACGCCAACATACCAGGATGTAAGAAGAAGGCTTCATCATCACCGATAATAATTTCGTCACTCATCACTGATTCAAGTTGAGCAGAGACTTCTTCTTTCGGTCCACTTAAATCAATATAAGGCGCGGAATGTTCACGAAATACGCGAAATGAATTGCCTAAACGCACATCAATGGTCGCACCATTGATTTTGTCATTTTCAGGACGAGGCGTTAAAGAAATAATGCCATCATCTAGATAGCGTTCGATATCGGTATCGCAAAGACGCATGATTTTTCCTATTTTTGGTTTAACAAATGAAGAATTTGAGCTTTTAACATATTGATCGCAATACGGTTTTTACCACCACGAGGAATCACGATATCCGCATATTGTTTTGATGGTTCGATAAATTGCATGAACATTGGGCGCACAGTTGCACGATATTGATCAATCACAGATTGTAGTGAACGACCACGTTCTTCCATATCACGTTGTAAACGACGGATAAAACAAATGTCTAATGGTGTATCCACGAAGACTGAAATATCGGCTAATTGGCGAACTCGCTCATCAGTAAGCAATAAGATCCCTTCTAAAATCACAATTTTTTTCGGCGTGAAGTGTTTAGTTTCACCTGTTCTGGTGTGTTCAACATAACTATAGACAGGAATATCTACGGCAGTTCCGTTTTTTAAGTCTTTTAAGTGTTGAATAAGTAAATCTCTGTCCATTGAATTCGGGTGGTCGTAGTTCATTTTCACACGTTCACTCATTTCCAAATGACTTTGATCTTTGTAGTAGCTGTCTTCTGCAATGATGCCAATTTCTTGGCAACCTAATTCATTACAAAGTTCTTTGTGAACGGTAGATGCAATGGAGCTTTTCCCTGAAGCGGATGCCCCCGTGATGGCGATGATGATACAAGATGAGTTTGACATAGAAACGTCCTCAAAAAACGGAAGGTAAAAAAATTAGTGGGATTATAAAGAAAAAAATCAGTTTAAATTCACCTTTCTTTTTTTATTTAAATTTTTTTAAATTTGTGAAGTAGTTCACGGAATTTTCTTTTTCGTTTTCGCTTACGATGTGCTCGTTTTTATTATTTCATCAGTGTTATTTATGAGGAGTGTACGATGAAAATGAATAAAATTTCTCTCTCATTTCAACCGCACTTTTAGCTGCAGGCTTCATGACATCATCTGCCGTTAATGCTCAAGGGCGTTTAGTAGTGTACTGTAGTGCGACCAATATTCTTTGTGAAACGACCACGAAAGCCTTTGGCGAAAAATATGATGTAAAAACTTCATTTATTCGCAACGGTTCAGGCAGTACTTTTGCAAAAGTTGAAGCAGAAAAAAATAATCCCACAAGCAGACGTTTGGTTTGGTGGTACATTCGACCCTCAAGCTCAAGCAGCTGAATTGGGCTTTAATCGAACCTTATAAATCTAAACACATTGATGAAATTGTTGAACGTTTCCGTGATCCAGCAAAAACCAAAGGACATTATGTCTCTGCGATTTACATGGGGATCTTAGGTTTTGGTGTGAATACCGAGCGTTTAGCAAAATTAGGTATTAAAGAAGTACCAAAATGCTGGAAAGATTTAACCGATCCTCGCTTAAAAGGCGAAGTGCAAATTGCTGATCCACAAAGTGCAGGTACAGCTTACACCGCATTGGCAACTTTCGTTCAACTTTGGGGTGAAGAAAAAGCCTTTGATTTCTTAAAAGCATTACATCCAAACGTATCTCAATACACCAAATCAGGTGTAACCCCGTCTCGTAATGCGGCACGTGGTGAAACTGCGGTAGGTATCGGTTTCTTACACGATTATGCACTTGAAAAACGTCAAGGTGCGCCGTTGGAATTAGTGGTGCCTTGTGAAGGTACCGGCTATGAGTTAGGTGGTGTAAGTATCTTAAAAGGTGCGCGTAACATCGATAACGCAAAATTATTCGTGGATTGGGCATTATCTAAAGAAGGTCAAGAGTTAGCGTGGAAACAAGGTGACTCTTTACAAATCTTAACCAACACCACAGCGGAGCAATCGCCAACTGCGTTTGATCCAAATAAACTTAATCTGATCAATTATGACTTTGAAAAATACGGTGCGACCGAACAACGCAAAGCCTTAATTGAAAAATGGGTTCAAGACGTTAAATTAGCGAAATAGTATTTAAAGTGCGGTTGAAAAAAACATGAGATTTTTGACCGCACTTTTGCCATTTTAGTCCCACTAAATAGGTTTTTACGTGGGTTTCTACGATGAGCGTATAAGCTCATCTTCTTTTATAAACACAGGAGTGAACCAATGAAAATGTCTAACGTTGCTTTAGCACTTTCTGGTGTTGTATTTGGTGGCGTGTTACTGAGCTCTCACGCATCAGCAGCAGAAGGCCGTTTAGTTGTTTATTGTAGTGCACAAAATACGATGTGTGAGCAAGAAACCATGGCTTTTGAGAAAAAATACGGTATCAAAACCAGTTTTATTCGTGGTGGTACAGGCACAATTTTAGCCAAAATTGATGCTGAGAAAGCTAACCCTCAAGGGGATGTATGGTATGGCGGTACGCTTGATCCACATTCTCAAGCAGGTGAAATGGGCTTACTTGAAGCATATAAGTCACCAAATCTCGCACAAATTCCTGAGCAGTTTAGAGACCCCGCTAAAATTAAAGGCAACTATTCTTCCGCGATTTATCTCGGTGTATTAGGTTTTGGTATTAACCCAGAACGTTTGAAAAAGCTCAATTTGCCGACACCAAAATGTTGGAAAGATTTAGCCGATCCTGCGTATCGTAATGAGATCCAAGCAGCCGATCCACAAAGTTCTGGAACAGGTTATACACAATTAGCGACCTATATCCAACTTTGGGGCGAGGATGAAGCATTCAAATATCTCAAAGAACTCAATAAAAACGTTTCCCAATATACCAAATCTGGTAACACCGCAACCCGTAATACAGCGCGTGGTGAAACCGCAATCGGAATTGGTTTTTTACATGAATATTCTTTAGAGAAAGCAAAAGGCGCACCAGTTGAATTAGTTGTTCCTTGCGAAGGTACAGGCTATGAAATTGGTGGCGTGAGCATTATTAAAGGTGCAAGAAACCTTGAAAATGCGAAATTATTTGTGGATTGGGCGTTATCAAAAGAAGCACAAGAGTTAACCTGGAAAAAAAGGGAAGCGTATTCTATTTTTAACCAATAGCACCGCTGAGCAATCGCCTTATGCGCTCGATTTTAAATCCATCAATTTAATTAATTATGATTTTGACAAATACGGCTCAAGTGATTTACGTAAACGTTTGATCACTAAATGGGTTGATGATGTTAAATTAGCAAAATAATGATGTATACATAGCGAAATAATAGCTATTATATTATTTCGCTTTTTTCTTTTATGCGAGGTTGTATGAACGCAAATAAACTTCCTATTATCCAATCTGCCAAATTTTGGATAATTCTTGCAGTGATTGCATTTCTTCTTCTGCCTTCCCACGCTTTAGATTATGGCTTGTTTGAAAGCACAAGCGATGAATACCTAGGTGCAATGGGGTGGTCTTCATTAAATATTACGGTATTATGGTTTTTACCGGTTCTTTTATACGGTTTGATGCCGCTTCTTAAATTACCGAAGGATACACAAGCGAAAGCAGAGCTGTATCTTATTGCAGCAGCGACATTATTTATCTTTGTCAGTGCAACAATTTGTAAAGTCAGCATGGGTTATTCCGTGATTGTATTAATCGCGAGTTTAACCGCATTGGCGACGTTTTTCCTTTCGCTAAATTAAAAGTGATGCAAGGAGATAAATTTATTATCGCTTCTTTACTTTGCATTATCTTATTAATTTTCTTCTTCATCGTTTACCCGACATTGGCGATCTTTGTCTCCATGTTCTATGACGGTGATACTTTTGCACCACAACAAGTGATGCGAATTTTGACTCAAAGCTATATTGTACGTGTGATTAGTAACTCGTTATTCTTATCTGGCTTTGTAGGTATCGTATCAACGATTTTCGGTTTGGCATTTGCACTTTATACCACCCGTATTGCTCGTAGAACGGCATTCATTGGTAAAATTTTCTCTATTTTGCCAATTGTTACACCACCGTTTGTTGTGGGTTTAGGGGTAACATTGATGCTTGGCCGTTCTGGTTATGTGACTGAGTTCTTAGCTTCAACATTTGGATTTGAGAACCACAACTGGTTATACGGTTTTAACGGGATTGCCATTGCACAGATTCTTGCTTTTGCGCCGATTTCATTCATGATTTTAGATGGTGCATTAAAATCTGTTCACCCGTCAATTGAAGAAGCGTCTTACACCTTACGTGCAAATCGTTACCAAACGTTTCTTTCAATATTATTTTCCCATTACTACGTCCAGCATTGGCAAACTCATTCTTAATCGTGTTTATCCAATCCTTAGCGGACTTTAGTAACCCATTAGTATTGGGCGGTAGCTTTGACGTCATCGCGACACAAATCTACTTCTATATCGCAGGCTCACAATTAGATTATGCTTCAGCAAGTACTTTAGGTTCGATGCTTTTAATCTTCTCATTAGCCGTATTTATCATCCAATATATTTGGATTGGTAACCGCTCTTATGTGACCGTTTCAGGTAAATCCTATCGTGGTGATGTACAAGATTTACCAACCGGTTTGAAAATATACCATCATTTGTATGCTTGGTTTCTGGGTACTCTTTTAACTTAGCGTTATACGGCAGTATTTTCTATGGTAGTTTCACCGTAAACTGGGGTGTGGATTACACCTTAACCTTCAAAAACTATGCGATGTTATTCGGACAAGGTTTAAGTGATGGGGCATGGCCATCATTGATTAATACTTTAATCTATGCAGGAATTGCCGCACCATTGACCGCACTTTTCGGTTTATTAATTGCGTATATTGTGGTGCGTAAAGATTTCCAAGGTAAAAAATCTCTTGAGTTCTTAACCATGCTTTGCTTTGCGGTACCAGGAACTGTTGCAGGGGTATCTTATATTTTAGCCTTTAACAATGCGCCACTTTACATTACAGGTACTAGCATTATCGTGATCATCTCAATGGTGATGCGTGATTTACCAATCGGTATGCGTGCAGCCATTGCAGGTCTTGGTCAATTAGATAAATCACTTGATGAAGCGTCTCTTTCTTTAAAAGGTAGCTCATGGAAAACCTTGTGGTTTATCGTTTTACCATTGTTAAAACCAGCTTTACTTTCTGCATTGGTCACCAGTTTCGTTCGTGCGATGACTACCGTGAGTGCGATTATCTTCTTAGTCACCGCTGATACACGTGTGGCAACAGCCTATATTTTAAACCGTGTAGAAGATGGTGAATATGGTGTTGCTATCGCATACGGTTCGATTTTTAATCATCGTGATGATGGCCATTATTTTATTCTTTGACTGGATTGTGGGTGATACCCGAATTTCCCGTTCTAAAAGCGAAAAATGAATTAACTCGTTAAGTTGTAGGTAAATATTATGAGTAATAATGATTTCTTAGTATTAAAAAAATATCACTAAATCTTTTGGTAAATCCACAGTCATTGATAATTTAGATTTAACCATTAAACGTGGCACCATGGTGACCTTATTAGGGCCATCTGGTTGTGGTAAAACCACTGTGTTACGTTTAGTGGCAGGCTTAGAAAACCCAACTTCGGGTCAGATTTTTATCGATGGTGAAGATGTGACAAAATCGTCTATTCAAAATCGTGATATTTGTATCGTATTCCAATCTTATGCATTATTCCCGCATATGAGCATTGGTGATAACGTAGGCTATGGTTTTGCGTATGCAAGGCGTGAGCAAAGAAGAACGCGCTAAACGTGTAAAAGAAGCGTTAGAGTTGGTTGACTTAGCGGGGTTTTGAAGATCGTTTTCGTGGATCAAATTTCGGGTGGTCAACAACAACGTGTGGCATTAGCGCGTGCGTTAGTGTTAAAACCAAAAGTATTACTTTTTGATGAACCATTAAGTAACTTGGATGCAAACTTACGTCGTTCTATGCGTGAAAAAATCCGTGAATTACAACAAAGTTTAGGTATTACCTCACTTTATGTGACTCACGACCAGACCGAAGCATTTGCGGTATCTGATGAAGTTATCGTAATGAATAAAGGTAAAAATCATGCAAAAAGCGCCAGCAAAAGAGCTTTATTTGCGTCCAAATTCTTTATTCCTTGCAAACTTCATGGGCGAATCAAGCATCTTTGAAGGTAAATTAGAAAATGGCACCATTGACGTGAATGGCTACAAATTACCATTAGGTAATGCGGCGCAATTTCAATTTACCGGATGGTGAATGCTTAGTGGGCGTTCGTCCTGAAGCGATTTACTTAAAAAAGCAGAAGGCGAGGCAGCACAACAATGTGAAATTAAGAGTGCAGTCTATATGGGTAACCACTGGGAAGTGGTGGCAATTTGGGCAGGCAAAAGAATTGCTCATTAACACCAAACCAGAAGACTTCAATGCTGATCTCAAACAAGCTTATGTGAATTTCTCTGAACAAGGTATTTTCTTGCTGAAGAAAGAGAAATAATATCAATTTAAAGGCGTATGGAAGCATACGCCTTTTTCTTTTTAAAAATCCTTTTCAAAATTGACCGCACTTTTTCCACTCATTTTTACTTTATCTAACAGAGCTGTATAATGTCTCGCTTTTTGAATATAAAACGATAGAAGGGGAAAGCTCATGATTAAAACCGATACCTTACCGCAATTTTTGCGTAACAAAGTGGCGGAAAACGATGCCTTTGGTCTCGTAGAGGGCTTGTGCCAATTATTACGTAGCAGCCCCACAGAAAAAAATTTCCTCCGACCTTGCATTTATTTAAGTTTATCTTAAAGAATGATAAAGAATTAGGCTATTCTGTTTCAAAAATTATTATGCGGTTGGTTATGTGGTTTACGCCTTTATCCGTTGTTTATTAGTAGCGGCATTCTTACGCGTGGCGGTTTTGGGCAAGAAATGAAAACGCGTATTTATGAGCGTTTTAACCCGTCTTTTTAAAGATATTAATGATTTACGTGATATTTTTTTATTTATTGTTTAGCGATAAAAAAATGATGCTCGCTGGATTGATGCCGTTCCCTTTAAAAACGTGGCGAGGCGTATTTGGTGTTTTAACCCGTTATACAGAACAAAAAAGATCGTGAACGTTTAAAAAATCATATTGAAAGTGAAGGGCTATTTGCCATTGAGATGCTTTCAATTTGGATTGCGGCTGAAGATATGGATCCTGAACTGATGCGAATGGAACCCTCTCTGCTGAATGCTGATTCCCCTTTTGTGGCATTGCACCATGAAGTGGTGAATTGGTTACAGGCACGCCGCCAATCAACGGTTTTTGATGATAGCCATTTACAGGTAATGTTTAGCCAATGTAAAAAATTGATTGAGCGTTTGCAAAAACGTGGGGCAGTGGTGGGCTCTTCCTAAATACAGCGTATTTATTGGAGCGTCTTTCTCAGACTTTAGAGCGATTGGAAACCTTGATGGCGATTTTTGTTTCAAATCGCTATTTACCACGCCGAATATTGTTATTAACAGGCTGTTTTGCTCGCGCAGCAGCAGAAAAACATAGCATCACTCGATTATGGAAACAAAGCTCAAGATTAATTTCACGTAGCATTACCCAAAAATGCAGGAGATCATGGCGAGCATTACATTACTCGAGATAAAAAAGAGTATTGGGCAATGTTTTACTCTGCGGCAGGTGGTGGTGTATTAATTGCACTGATGGCGCTATTTAAAATCTATCTAGGCAGCATTATTGATGACAAAGTCTGGAAAGGGATTGCCGAAGGCTTAAATTACGGCTTAGGTTTTATGGTGATTTTTATGTTGCATTTTACGGTTGCAACGAAACAGCCAGCCATGACTGCCGCCCGTTTTGCTGAGGCTGTTGAGAAAACGCCTCAAGGTAAAAGCGTCAATATGAAATTAGCCCAATTATTAGTGGATGTATTTCGCTCTCAAAGTATTGCGGTGCTAGGGCAATGTACTTATTGCAATGGGATTGGCCGCATTGATTGCGTTTGGTTACCAATATAAAACAGGTGAGCCGTTGATGAATGCCGATCAAATCGCTTATCAGTTGCATAGCATTGATCCTTTTGCGGGAACCTTATGGTTTGCAGCCATTGCGGGTGTATGGTTATTCTGCTCGGGGATTATTTCGGGCTATTTTTGATAACCGCAGCAATTATTTGAATATGCGTATGCGTTTAACCCAACATCCGTTATTGAAAAAAATTAATGTCTGAGAAATCTCGGGTTAAATTTGCTAATTATATGCATGAGAATTATGGCTCGCTTATCGGTAACCTTTGCTTTGGTATGCTGCTTGGTATTACGGGTGTGGTGGGTTACTTAACGCATCTTCCGTTAGATATTCGTCATGTAGCATTTTCATCGGCGAATGTAGGTTATATTGCAGTGAGCGGACAATTCACCTATTCATTACTTTTACAATGTATTGGTTTTGTATTGTTGATTGGTTTAGTGAATTTGGTTGTCAGTTTTTTTCATTAACGCTTTGGGTTGCATTGCGTTCTTTGAATGCGGAAATTGATAGCTGGTGGCCAATTTGGCATGAAGTTTGCCAAATTGTGAAAAAACGGCCATTGAGCTTATTTCTTCCTGTTCAATTAGATAAATAATCGACTTAAGTGCGGTCAAAAATATCAACGTTTTTGACCGCACTTTCTTTTCGACAAATTTAATTTGCGTTATTATGTTGCTCATCTAATGCTATAACTTTATGAATTATTCTAATGAAACCCACATTTCTTGAACTTCGTCACCTAAGAACCTTGCTTGCTTTAAAGGAAACAGGCAGTGTTTCAATGGCGGCAAAACGTGTTTATTTAACACAATCAGCACTTTCTCATCAAATTAAGTTAATGGAAGAGCAATTCGGTTTACCTCTGTTTGAGCGTAAAAGTAATCCATTGCGTTTTACCGCAGCTGGCGATCGTTTGATCTCGTCTTGCCAATGAAATTCTTCCGAAAGTGGTTGATGCTGAACGTGAACTTGCTCGTGTAAAAACACGGTGATGCAGGGCAGTTAAGAATTGCGGTGGAATGTCATACTTGCTTTCGACTGGTTAATGCCGGCGATGGATGAATTTCGTCAGCATTGGAGTTTGGTGGAATTGGATATTGTGTCGGGGTTTCATACCGATCCTGTAGGATTATTATTATCTCATCGTGCAGATTGGGCTATCGTGTCTGAAGTTGAACAAAATGATGATGTTTTATTTAAGCCGTTATTTTCTTATGAAATGGTGGGAATCTGTTCTAAAGATCATCCATTAGCCAATAAAGAGGTTTGGCAGGCGGAAGATTTCGCTGAAGAAACTTGGGTAACCTATCCCGTGCCTGATGATATGTTAGATTTATATCGTCAAGTATTGAAACCAAAAGGTATTAATCCGCCACGTCGCACAACAGAGCTAACGATCGCCTTGATCCAGTTAGTGGCGAGTCGTCGGGGTATTGCCACAGTGCCTTATTGGGCTGCCTTACCTTATTTAGAAAAAGGGTATGTGGTGGCGCGTAAAATTACAGAAGAAGGGCTGTACAGTAACCTTTATGCGGCAATTCGTAAAGAAGATGCTAATTTAGCTTATATCGAAGATTTTCATCAAACAGTAAAAGCACAAAGTTTTTCGACCTTACCTGGTTTGTCTGTTTTAGAGTTGTAGTAGGTCAATATGTCAGAAGTCGTGACAGAAAATCCCATCAAAGCCGCGGCAAAAGCGGCATTTCCTTACAGTATGCCAATGCTTGCCGGCTTTTTATTTTTAGGCATAGCATACGGCATTTACATGAAAGCACTTGGATTCGGTGTTTGGTTCCCGGTAGCAATGGCAGCACTCATTTATGCAGGCTCCGTTGAATTTATTGCTGCAGCCGCACTCGTTATGCCTTTTTCGCCCTTAAGTGTTGCGTTGGTTACGCTGATGGTCAGTGGTCGCCAAATTTTTATGGCATTTCTATGTTAGAAAAATATGGTGCTCAACTCGGGAAAAAACGTTGGTATTTAATTAGTACCCTAGTCGATGAAAGTTTTTCCCTGAACTATATGGCGAAGATTCCCGATCATTTAGATAAAGGCTGGTATATGTTCTTTGTCAGTTTTTATCTCCATCTTTATTGGGTCGTTGGAGCGGGATTAGGTAATCTATTTGGTTCAATCATTCCTTTTGATTTAAAAGGGGTAGAGTTTGGTATGACCGCGCTTTTCCTGGTGATTTTTGCTGAAAACTGGCTCAAAGAGAAATCTCATGAAAGTTCATTATTAGGTTTAGGTGTGGCTTTTTGCATCGCTGTTAATTGTTGGGAAAGAACACTTTTTAGTGCCAACACTCATTAGTATTTGGATTCTGTTAACCGTAAGACGCCCGAAACTTTCATCTAAATTGGAGGCACTAAAATGACATTGATGGAACAAATTATCACCATTGTGATTTGTATTGTGTGCGTGCAATTTACTCGATTATTGCCCTTCTGGATCTTTCCCGCCAATCGCCCGATTCCAGACTATATTCGTTACCTTGGCAAAGTATTGCCTGCGGCGATGTTTGGGATGTTAGTGGTGTATTGCTATAAAAATGTGGATGTGTTGAGTGGTTATCACGGTTTGCCCTGATTTCATTGCGGGTGCTTTGGTATTAGGGTTACATTTCTGGAAAAAAGAACATGTTTCTTTCTATCTCAGCAGGCACAATTTTTATATGTTTTTTTAGTGCAAAAAGTCTTTATCTAAGGGAGTTTTGAGCGAAATAAAAAAATTTCTTGATATTGCAATCGGTTGCCTTTTATTTCGCCTCTTTTCCTTAATTCCAAAAATCTTTTATGATGCCGCCTCCAATCATTGTTGACGGAGAGATTTATGGAATTTAATTTCATCGAATTATTAGGTTATTTGGCAACATTCTTTGTGGCTGCGTCTTTTTTATTTAAATCGATTGTTCACTTGAGAGTTGTTAATGCAATTGGAGCGGTACTTTTTGTCGTTTACAGTTTGATCATCAAATCTTATCCAGTTGCGCTTCTAAACGCATTCTTAGTTTTCGTTAACTTATATCAACTTTATCGTTTGAAAAAAGAGCAGCCGGCATCAAAAGTGCTTAAATAATTGACCGCACTTTTCCACGATTTACCCCCATATTTGATATAAAGCAATCACCAGTGGCATAGTAAACATACAAAGCAGCGTCGTTACACCATAGATGGCGCTGGCTTTCTGTGGATTATTGTTATAAATCACCGCCATTTGTGTCACAGTTGAAGCGGATGGGCTCGTGGTTGCTAAAAACTAATCAACACAATAATCTCGCCTTTTTCAGCCCAATGCACAAACCCAATCAACTTTATTAATACCAATAATGCAATCGGAATAAGTAACAAGCGCAAAAGTGTGACTAAATAAATGCGTTTGGATGATACGATGCTCCGTAAAGGAATTGCCGCAATCAGCATACCCGCAACAAGCATGGCATTCGGACCAATAAACAAGCCAATTGAAGAGAGTGTACCATTGATAATACTTGGTAATTTAATTTGAAAAGCAAATAAAAATGCTCCGACGAGAATTGACCAAATATTGATGTTTTTGGTAATCATCTTCAAAGATAAATTTCCTTTTCCTACAATAATCAAACGGCAATGCGTCCAAAATAGAAAGGTTTGCACCACAATGAAACAGCTAGCGTAAATGACCCATTCTTTACCAAATAACGACATCACAATCGGAATAATTAAGTTACCAGAATTGGAATAAATCGAAGTGGCATGTTCAATAGGATCAAGGTTTAATAGGCGCTTTAACAGACTGCCAATAATAATCAGAATAACCTGAAGAAACACCGCCATAAGCAGTGAAAGCTGTAAACCTTGCAAGATTTCAGGCGTGTAATCAATTTGAAAGGCTTCAATCATTACCGCTGGACTAATGACATAAAGCCCAATAATGGAAAGCGGTTTTACTATCTTCTGATTTTAATAGTTTTGATTTAACCAACCCATAGCCAATAAGTACAATGAGTGTCAGTTCAATAATTTTAGTGCCGAGTAAAAAATGCGATATCCATAGTGAATATTGATGAGAGAAGTTATTGTTATAAAGAAGAAAAGGGCAAAATAATTTGCCCTTTAAATTGATTTAGGTTACTCCCATTCTATCGTTGCTGGGGGTTTTCCGCTGATGTCGTACACGACGCGGGAAATGCCGTTCACTTCATTGATGATGCGGTTAGACACTTTGCCTAATAAATCATAAGGTAAATGAGCCCAATGTGCGGTCATAAAATCGATGGTTTCTACCGCACGTAGCGAGATAACCCAATCGTATTTACGGCCATCGCCCATCACGCCAACAGATTTCACAGGTAAGAATACGCTGAAGGCTTGGCTGGTTTTTTCATACCAACCGCTGTTGCGTAATTCTTCGATAAAGATTGCATCCGCACGGCGTAATAAATCGCAGTATTCTTTTTTCACTTCGCCTAATACACGCACGCCTAAACCTGGGCCTGGGAATGGGTGGCGGTTGATCATTTCAGCCGGTAAGCCTAATGCTAAACCGATTTTACGTACTTCGTCTTTAAATAACTCGCGTAACGGTTCAACTAAGCCAAGTTTCATATAGTCTGGTAAGCCACCTACGTTGTGGTGTGATTTAATCACATGTGCTTTACCGGTTTTGCTTGCTGCCGATTCGATGACATCAGGGTAGATTGTACCTTGTGCCAACCATTTCACATTAGTGAGTTTTTTCGATTCATCATCGAATACATCAACGAATACTTTACCGATAATTTTACGCTTCGCTTCAGGATCAGATACGCCTGCAAGTTCACCTAAGAAACGGCTTTCAGCATCAACACGGGTAATGTTCAAGCCGAATTTATCGCCAAACATTTCCATGACTTGATCGCCTTCGTGTAAGCGGAGTAAGCCGTTATCCACGAATACGCAGTGTAAGTTTTTGCCGATAGCACGGTGTAAAAGTAATGCAACAACAGAAGAGTCAACACCACCAGATAAACCTAAAATTACTTCATCATCGCCCACTTGCTCTTTAATGCGTGCAACGGCATCTTCGATAATGTTTTCTGCTGTCCATTTGGTTTCGCAACCACAAATATTCACCACGAAATTCATTAATAATTCCAAACCTTTTTTGGTATGAGTTACTTCAGGGTGGAATTGTACGCCGTAGAAACGACGATTTTCGTCAGACATTGCCGCAATTGGACAGGTTGGAGTCGTACCAGTAACTTGGAAGTTTTCTGGTAAACGCGTTACTTTATCGCCATGGCTCATCCATACATCCAATTTGCTATCGCCATCATTTAAATGAGCGAAAAGTGCGGTCGGATTATCCATTAAAACAGAAGCATAGCCGAATTCACGATGTTCAGAGGTTTCAGTTAAACCACCAAGTTGCATCGCCATGGTTTGCATACCGTAACAAATACCCAATACAGGGCACACCTGCATTAAATACATATTCAGGTGCACGCGGGCTGTTTTCTTCAGTCGTACTTTCTGGACCACCAGAAAGAATGATACCGTCTGGATTAAATTCACGGATTTGTTCTTCAGTCACATCCCACGCCCAAAGTTCGCAGTACACACCGATTTCACGCACACGACGTGCAATCAGTTGAGTATATTGTGAACCGAAGTCGAGGATTAGGATTTTATGATTGTGGATGTTTGTCATTTTTTTCTCTAAATTGTATTAATTTTCTTTAGTGGAAAGATATATACTTTGCGGTTATTTCCATTTTTTTATCTTTCTGAGTTTTCTTAATAATCGGCCTGCTAATGTAACAACCCCTTCATAAATATATGAATTAGGTGCGTCGTTTTTCGAATAAGTGTAGAGTAACATTGTTACTATCTGATTCCGATAAAGTTTTTATTTTGAGAGCTTAGGGTTTTGATCGCCAGTTAATCCCATCCCTGTTAAGTATAAAATATCATTTTCCCAGTAATTGATATACGTCTGTTGTCCATAAGTTTTGGTAACTAAAACAAGAGTTTTAGTTTTTAGAGATCTTCTCATACCACCTTGAGTTGAACATTTAAAAATATCGCATAATTCTTGGTTAGTTATTTTTGTTTAACATTAGGGAGATGCATATAAAAATACCTTTTATTTTTAACCCATACGATAGTTTGGCGCTTCTTTTAGTAATGGTTACGTCATGAACGTGGCTTTTTTAATACCCGCACCACTGATGCGAACAAATTCTGCTTTCGTGCGTAATCTTCGATGGTTGCACAGCCAGTTGCCCATGCAAGAACGTAAGCCACCCATTTGTTGGTGGATAATTTCTTTTTAAGTAACCTTTATATGGAATACGGCCTTCAATACCTTCTGGTACGAGTTTGTCTGCAGCGTTATCAGATTGGAAGTAACGGTCTGATGATCCTTTCGCCATGGCACCTAATGAACCCATACCACGGTAAGATTTAAATGCACGACCTTGATAAAGTTCGATTTCACCTGGCGCTTCTTCTGTACCAGCAAACATTGACCCCACCATTACACAGCTTGCACCTGCAGCGATAGCTTTTGCGATATCACCAGAGAAACGAATACCACCGTCAGCGATAACTGGAATACCACGATCTTTTAATGCAGCCGCTGCATCTGCGATAGCAGTGATTTGTGGAACACCCTACACCGGTTACGATACGAGTAGTACAAATTGAACCAGGGCCAATACCTACTTTCACTGCGCTTGCGCCTGCGTCTGCAAGTGCGATAGCACCTTCAGCTGTCGCTACGTTACCCGCAACGATAGGTAAGTTTGGATATTTAGCACGAGTTTCACGAACGCGTTGTAATACGCCTTCTGAGTGACCATGAGAAGAGTCGATTAACAATACATCTACGCCCGCTTTTACTAATGCGTCGATACGTTCTTTCGTTACCTGGACCCGCACCTACAGCCGCACCTACGCGTAAACGACCAAATTCATCTTTACATGCGTTTGGTTTTTGTTCTGCTTTTTTTGGAAATCCTTAACGGTGATCATACCTTTTAATTTGAAAGCATCATCTACAACAAGCACTTTCTCTACGCGGTTTTTATGCATTAATTCTAAAATTGTTTCACGGCTTGCACCTTCTTTTACGGTGACTAAGTCTTCTTTCTTCGTCATTAATTGTGAAACAGTTTTACTTAAATCTTTTACGAAACGCGTGTCGCGACCAGTGATGATACCAATCAAATTATTTTCAGCATCGACAACAGGGTAGCCTGCGAAGCCGTTTTTCTTCACCATTTCAGCAAGTGCTGCAAGGGTTAAATCGGGCGAAACAGTCACAGGTTCAGAAACGATACCACTTTCGAATTTTTTCACTTTACGAACGCGATCAGCTTGGCGTTCAATTGTCATATTTTTATGAATAAAGCCGATGCCACCTTCTTGTGCTAAGGAGATCGCTAATTTGGTTTCTGTGACAGTATCCATCGCAGCAGAAAGCATAGGAATATTTAAGCGAATTTCTTTGGTGAGTTGAGTTGAGAGGTTAGCTGTGTTCGGAAGAACAGTTGAATGAGCTGGGACAAGTAGAACGTCGTCAAAAGTCAGAGCTTCTTGTTTGATTCTAAGCATGGCAATATCTCGCTGTTAAAAATTGTGTCAAAAAATATTGCGGCGGGATTATACAGATTTTTCATGTGCTTGAAAATGAATTTTTTCGCTTTTATGGTAAGATTTGCCAAGGTTTTTATAAGAAGGAATGAATATGCCATCGTTATTGGATTGTTTGTCTGATTGCCAACCTAAAGTGCGGTCAGATTTGATGTCATTTTTAAATATTACGTCAAATGAATTGTCGCAAGAAATGGCATTACTGCGAGAAGCGGGATTAAATATTCAAGAAGAAAATAAGGTTTATCAGCTGGTGCCAGAAATGCCTTTGTTAAATCCTCAAGCAATTTCGACCGCACTTTTTTTCCTTATTCCGTGCATTATTATCGAACCATTTCTTCAACAAATGAATTTATCTCAAGACAAATTGAGCAATTAAAAAAAGGCGATTTGTGTTTGGCAGAATATCAAACAGCAGGACGAGGACGTCGTGGTCGCCAATGGCTTTCACCGTTTGCAGGGCAGTTAATTTTCAGTTTTTATTGGACGATAGATCCTAAAAAAGCATTGGATGGATTAAGTTTGGTGATTGGTTTAGCTATTGCAGAAGCGTTAAATGCGAAAGTGAAATGGCCAAATGATATTTTGCTTTCAGGGAGAAAATTAGGTGGTATTTTGGTGGAGATCATTAATCACAAGAATGGGTTGCTTAATTTAGTGGTTGGTATTGGGATCAATGTAAAATTGCCACAATCAACCGAAATTAGTCAGCCGTATGCACAGCTAACTGAGCAGGATCTAAATATAGATCGTGAAACGATCCTTGTTAAAGTGATTCAACGTATTTATTCTCGATTAGCTCAATTTGAAGAAAAGGGCATTGATGAGGAATTCATGCAGCAATGGATAAACCATAATGAATTTTTTGGTGATGAAGTGAATGTCTTTACTGAACAAGGTGCGATTTCAGGTATAGAGCAGGGAATTGATAAACGCGGTTATTTAAAAGTCATAACCGATGAAGGTGAGTGGTATTTTAATGCCGGAGAGGTTTCTTTAAGAAGGAAGTAAATAAAAGTGCGGTCAAAATGATCTGCACCCCAAAAGTTGGACTAAACAACCAACAATTGAGGTGCAGATTTTTTATGGGTAAACACTACACAACAGAATTTAAATTACAGGTTCTTCAACCTATCCTAAAAGGAAAAATGAGCATTCGAGAAACCGCTCGTTTTTACAATATTCCCTCTGACGCATTAGTCGGAACCTGGTTGAAACGCTTTGAAAAAAGTGGCATAAAAGGGCTTATTCCTTATAAAACCATCAGGACGACCGCCAATGAAACCTAAATATGCCAGAATGCCTCCGCCACCTAAAACAGAAGAAGACCGCTTACGTCTGAGAATTTTACAGCTTGAAGCGGAGGTTGCTTACCTAAAGGAGTTGAGAAAGCTCAGACTTCAGGAAGAAGCCAGGCAGCGGAAGTTATCCAAAAGTTAAGAGCCTATTATCCCCTAAAAATATCTATTAGGGTATTGCAGGCTTAGCACGCAGTACGTTTTTGCTCGATGCCAGGTTAAACTCGATAAGGATAAAAGGGCTTAAAGCTGAGATTATCCAGATTAAAAGCAAAAACATCCCGATTATGGTTACCGACGGGTTCACGCCTGTTTACCGAGCGTGAATCATAAGAAAATCCAACGTTTAATGCGAGAGCTTGAACTTCAAGTGCGGGTAAGAAAAAGCAAGAAATTGACGACGTATCGAGGGACGATTGGTCATATCGCACCTAATCATCTAGAACGCCATTTCACCGCTACCAAGCCGAATCAAAAAGTGGGTAACGGATGTGACCGAGTTTAAAGCAAAAAGATGGCAATAAAGTCTACTTATCCCCAATATTAGATTTATTTAACAACGAGATAATCTCATATACCTTCAGTTATTCCCCAAACTGGGCGCAAGTGGAGAAAAATGTTAAAGCTGGCGGTTAAACGATTAGATAAAAACAAGTGGTAGCATTTTTACATTCAGACCAAGGCTGGCAATATCAGATGGCGGCGTATCGTCAAATTCTTGCTGAGCACGGCATCATACAAAGTATGTCAAGGAAAGGAAACTGTTTGGATAATGCTGCAATGGAGAGTTTCTTTGGACGATTAAAAACAGAATGCTTTTATGGCCGAGAATTTAATACGCGAGAGGAGATAGTTAATGCGGTGAGGGATTATTTGGATTACTATAATCATCGACGGATTCAACTAAAATTAAAAGGACTGAGTCCGATACAATATCGTCGTCAGTCCTTATGTGAATAGTCCAGATTTTTGGGGTCAGATCAAAAATTAACCGCACTTTTTATATGTATGCTAAACCACTTTCTGAATAAGCGCTGAAATGTCGTCTGCAAATTTTTCATTTTTTGCCATTTGCTCAATTTCCTCAGCAGAATATTTTTCACCGTTATACACGACAACAATACTGAGATCATTCGGTTGCAAGAAATGCGTTTCACCGAACTCGGTATAACGAGTGGCGCCAATACTAATAATCGCTTGTTTCGGATAGTTTGCTAGCTCTAATAAAGAGGCAATATGATTCATCGGTCCTTCATCGGGTTGGTTGTTCATTCTATCCACGATCCAATCTAATAATTGTTGGTGGAAATAGCTATAACCAATCGCGGGGCTGTCAATGCCGTAAGTATTGAGTTCGTCATTGCGTTTATGGAAGCAAGCGATACGATATTGATCAATTTCACTTCCTTTAACAAAAAGATGAAAGTGGAATTAGTTTGGAAGAAATACCTTTACTTGTCGCGCCCCAGTTTTTCTTTTCACAGATTTTTTTCGCATTAGGTCGACGAATAGAGCAGTCATTATAGGCTGCAAAATAACGCGGGATAATTTTTTCAACTTGATCTCCTTTATAGATAAGCTCACAAATAAGTGCAATTTCAGGTTCAATTTGCAGATTATCTGCGCCTTGTGGAAAAATTAATTTGATTGTGACTTAAAGGATAGGTAGAAAGAAAAGCCCGCTTTTTCACTTGGTACATAAAAAAGGAAAAATCGCTTTTGGTTGAATGGTATTTTCTGTCTTAACTTGAGTGAAATCAGCTGCTTCACCGGCTTGTTCTAAATGTCCCGCGAAATTGCCTGCTACACCGAAACCAATCATTTTGCTCAAAATTCATAACTACCTCATTAAAATACCTACTCTTTGGAGGTAATTTACCTTGAATATTGAACAAAGACAATTCACTTTGATGATTAAATCATCAGACAAGAAAAAAATTGAATTTTTTTATAAAAAATTACTTGCAAAGAATTCTGAAATGCCTATAATACGCCCCACACAACGACGCGCTGTTGTGACTCTTAAGAAAAACCGGTGCGTCGTTCTTTTTTGCTCTTTAACAATATATCAGACAATCTGTGTGGGCACTTGTTGATTGACTTGTTTTAAAAATATTTTTTAATTTTGAAGTCTTAATAGGTGCTAACTAGAAATTCATTATACTTTTAAAGTAGTGACATTTTATGTCAGCAGTATTGAGCGATTGAACTTGAATTGAAGAGTTTGATCATGGCTCAGATTGAACGCTGGCGGCAGGCTTAACACATGCAAGTCGAACGGTAACATAAAGGAAGCTTGCTTCTTTGATGACGAGTGGCGGACGGGTGAGTAATGCTTGGGAATCTAGCTTATGGAGGGGGATAACTACGGGAAACTGTAGCTAATACCGCGTAGAATCGGAAGATGAAAGTGTGGGACCTTCGGGCCACATGCCATAGGATGAGCCCAAGTGGGATTAGGTAGTTGGTGAGGTAAAGGCTCACCAAGCCGACGATCTCTAGCTGGTCTGAGAGGATGACCAGCCACACTGGGACTGAGACACGGGCCCAGACTCCTCACGGGAGGCAGCAGTGGGGAATATTGCGCAATGGGGGCAACCCTGACGCAGCCATGCCGCGTGAATGAAGAAGGCCTTCGGGTTGTAAAGTTCTTTCGGTAGCGAGGAAGGCATTTAGTTTAATAGACTAGGGTGATTGACGTTAACTACAGAAGAAGCACCGGCTAACTCCGTGCCAGCAGCCGCGGTAATACGGAGGGTGCGAGCGTTAATCGGAATAACTGGGCGTAAAGGGCACGCAGGCGGTGACTTAAGTGAGGTGTGAAAGCCCTCGGGCTTAACCTGGGAATTGCATTTCATACTGGGTCGCTAGAGTACTTTTAGGGAGGGGTAGAATTCCACGTGTAGCGGTGAAATGCGTAGAGATGTGGAGGAATACCGAAGGCGAAGGCAGCCCCTTGGGAATGTACTGACGCTCATGTGCGAAAGCGTGGGGAGCAAACAGGATTAGATACCCTGGTAGTCCACGCTGTAAACGATGTCGATTTGGGGGTTGAGCTTTGAGCTTGGCGCCCGTAGCTAACGTGATAAATCGACCGCCTGGGGAGTACGGCCGCAAGGTTAAAACTCAAATGAATTGACGGGGGCCCCGCACAAGCGGTGGAGCATGTGGTTTAATTCGATGCAACGCGAAGAACCTTACCTACTCTTGACATCCAGAGAACATTCCAGAGATGGATTGGTGCCTTCGGGAACTCTGAGACAGGTGCTGCATGGCTGTCGTCAGCTCGTGTTGTGAAATGTTGGGTTAAGTCCCGCAACGAGCGCAACCCTTATCCTTTGTTGCCAGCGATTAGGGTCGGGAACTCAAAGGAGACTGCCGGTGATAAACCGGAGGAAGGTGGGGATGACGTCAAGTCATCATGGCCCTTACGAGTAGGGCTCACACGTGCTACAATGGCGTATACAGAGGGAAGCGAGAGTGCGAGCTGGAGCGAATCTCACAAAGTACGTCTAAGTCCGGATTGGAGTCTGCAACTCGACTCCATGAAGTCGGAATCGCTAGTAATCGCAAATCAGAATGTTGCGGTGAATACGTTCCCGGGCCTTGTACACACCGCCCGTCACACCATGGGAGTGGGTTGTACCAGAAGTAGATAGCTTAACCTTCGGGGGGGCGTTTACCACGGTATGATTCATGACTGGGGTGAAGTCGTAACAAGGTAACCGTAGGGGAACCTGCGGTTGGATCACCTCCTTACCAAAAACGAGAGACAATAAGTGTCCACACAGATTGATTGATATATTGTAGACAATATCGAGCAGAAAGCCGTTATTCCCTTGGGTCTGTAGCTCAGGTGGTTAGAGCGCACCCCTGATAAGGGTGAGGTCGGTGGTTCAAGTCCACTCAGACCCACCACTCAAACTGAGTGAGTGATGAAGGTGAATAAGGTGATAAATAAACGATGACATGGGGATATAGCTCAGCTGGGAGAGCGCCTGCCTTGCACGCAGGAGGTCAGCGGTTCGATCCCGCTTATCTCCACCACTTATCATCGTTAAGTAAATTGACTGATTTAATGCTTAAAGTGCTTTAATGAGTTTATTTAACGATGATAACTGAAAATGTTATTTCTGTTCTTTAACAACCAGGAAACAAGCTGAAAAACTGAAGAGACTTTCAAGTCCTTTTAAGGGATAAGAAAAAGTCTGAGTAAGAAGAAAATCTTGATTGAACAAAAGCAATCAAGTGTTTAGTTGAAAACGCAACATCAAGAATTTTTGAGGTTGTATAGTTAAGTGACTAAGCGTACAAGGTGGATGCCTTGGCAATCAGAGGCGAGGAAGGACGTGCTAATCTGCGAAAAGCTTGGATGAGTCGATAAGAGGCGTTTAATCCAAGATGTCCGAATGGGGAAAACCCAGTAGATGAAGAATCTACTATCACTTACTGAATCCATAGGGTAAGTGAGGCAAACCGGGAGAACTGAAACATCTAAGTACCCCGAGGAAAAGAAATCAACCGAGATTTCGTTAGTAGCGGCGAGCGAACGCGAAGGAGCCTGTTAGTGATAATGACAGAGACAGAGGAACAAGCTGGGAAGCTTTAGCGATACAGGGTGATAGCCCCTGTACTCGAAGTCCAGGTCATGGTACTAAGCTAACGATAAGTAGGGCGGGACACGTGATATCCTGTTTGAAGATGGGGGGACCATCCTCCAAGGCTAAATACTCCTGATTGACCGATAGTGAACCAGTACTGTGAAGGAAAGGCGAAAAGAACCCCGGTGAGGGGAGTGAAATAGAACCTGAAACCTTGTACGTACAAGCAGTGGGAGCCCTTTTTGGGTGACTGCGTACCTTTTGTATAATGGGTCAGCGACTTATATTTTGTAGCGAGGTTAACCGAATAGGGGAGCCGAAGGGAAACCGAGTCTTAACTGGGCGTCTAGTTGCAAGGTATAGACCCGAAACCCGGTGATCTAGCCATGGGCAGGTTGAAGGTTGGGTAACACTAACTGGAGGACCGAACCGACTAATGTTGAAAAATTAGCGGATGACTTGTGGCTGGGGGTGAAAGGCCAATCAAACCGGGAGATAGCTGGTTCTCCCCGAAATCTATTTAGGTAGAGCCTTGAGCGGACACCTTCGGGGGTAGAGCACTGTTTCGGCTAGGGGTCCATCCCGGATTACCAACCCGATGCAAACTACGAATACCGAAGAGTGATACTCAGGAGACACACGGCGGGTGCTAACGTCCGTCGTGGAGAGGGAAACAACCCAGACCGCCAGCTAAGGTCCCAAAGTCTATATTAAGTGGGAAACGAAGTGGGAAGGCTTAGACAGCTAGGATGTTGGCTTAGAAGCAGCCATCATTTAAAGAAAGCGTAATAGCTCACTAGTCGAGTCGGCCTGCGCGGAAGATGTAACGGGGCTCAAATATAGCACCGAAGCTGCGGCATCAGTAGCAATACTGTTGGGTAGGGGAGCGTTCTGTAAGCGGATGAAGGTGAATCGAGAGGTTTGCTGGACGTATCAGAAGTGCGAATGCTGACATAAGTAACGATAAAACGGGTGAAAAACCCGTTCGCCGGAAGACCAAGGGTTCCTGTCCAACGTTAATCGGGGCAGGGGTGAGTCGGCCCTCAAGGCGAGGCTGAAAAAGCGTAGTCGATGGGAAACGGGTTAATATTCCCGTACTTGGATAAACTGCGATGTGGGGACGGAGCAGGTTAGGGTTATCGCACTGTTGGATATGTGCGTTTAAGTTTGGTAGGTGTGAAGTTTAGGCAAATCCGGACTTCTTTAACACTGAGAGATGATGACGAGGCTCTACGGAGCTGAAGTAACCGATACCACACTTCCAGGAAAAAGCCACTAAAGCTTCAGGTTTATCTAAACCGTACTGAAAACCGACACAGGTGGTCAGGTAGAGAATACTCAGGCGCTTGAGAGAACTCGGGTGAAGGAACTAGGGCAAAAATAGCACCGTAACTTCGGGAGAAGGTGCGCCGGCGTAGATTGTAGTCCCTAGCGGGCGAAGGTTGAACCGGTCGAAGATACCAGCTGGCTGCAACTGTTTATTAAAAAAACACAGCACTCTGCAAACACGAAAGTGGACGTATAGGGTGTGATGCCTGCCCGGTGCTGGAAGGTTAATTGATGGTGTAATCGAAAGAGAAGCTCCTGATCGAAGCCCCAGTAAACGGCGGCCGTAACTATAACGGTCCCTAAGGTAGCGAAATTCCTTGTCGGGTAAGTTCCGACCCTGCACGAATGGCATAATGATGGCCAGGCTGTCTCCACCCGAGACTCAGTGAAATTGAAATCGCCGTGAAGATGCGGTGTACCCGCGGCTAGACGGAAAGACCCCGTGAACCTTTACTATAGCTTGACACTGAACATTGAATTTTGATGTGTAGGATAGGGTGGGAGACTATGAAGATGATACGCCAGTATTGTTGGAGTCGTCCCTTGAAAATACCACCCTTTAACGTTTGATGTTCTAACGAAGATTACGAAACGTGGTCTCGGACAGTGTCTGGTGGGTAGTTTGACTGGGGCGGTCTCCTCCCAAAGAGTAACGGAGGAGCACGAAGGTTTGCTAATGACGGTCGGACATCGTCAGGTTAGTGCAATGGTATAAGCAAGCTTAACTGCGAGACAGACAAGTCGAGCAGGTACGAAAGTAGGTCATAGTGATCCGGTGGTTCTGAATGGAAGGGCCATCGCTCAACGGATAAAAGGTACTCCGGGGATAACAGGCTGATACCGCCCAAGAGTTCATATCGACGGCGGTGTTTGGCACCTCGATGTCGGCTCATCACATCCTGGGGCTGAAGTAGGTCCCAAGGGTATGGCTGTTCGCCATTTAAAGTGGTACGCGAGCTGGGTTTAGAACGTCGTGAGACAGTTCGGTCCCTATCTGCCGTGGGCGTTGGAGAATTGATTGGGGCTGCTCCTAGTACGAGAGGACCGGAGTGGACGCACCACTGGTGTTCCGGTTGTGTCGCCAGACGCATTGCCGGGTAGCTAAGTGCGGAAGAGATAAGTGCTGAAAGCATCTAAGCACGAAACTTGCCAAGAGATGAGTTCTCCCAGATTAAGATCAGTAAGGGTTGTTTAAGACTAAGACGTAGATAGGTCTGGTGTGTAAGCGGTGCGAGCCGTTGAGCTAACAGATACTAATTGCCCGAGAGGCTTAACTATACAACGCTCAAGGGTTTTGGGTGTTGGAAGACTAAAATAAAAAGACTCAGAGACGAAAGAGAAAGTTTTTAGGTTAAATCAGCTTGTTTGGTTGTGAGCACTAGAGATAGTGAGAGCAGAAAGAGAGAAAAAGTTATTAAAGGAATAATCCTGGCGGCGATAGAGCGGTGGTCCCACCTGACCCCATACCGAACTCAGAAGTGAAACGCCGATGCGCCGATGGTAGTGTGGGGCTTCCCCATGTGAGAGTAGGGACACCGCCAGGTACTGAATGTGAACCCCGAGCTGAAATGAGCTTGGGGTTTTTGTTTATGGATTTTTTTATTAAAAAAATTATATAGAATGATCTCAATTTTTATTTCTCAATATAAACAATGAAAAATTTTAGATATTTTGCACAACGTTATGTTGATTGGGTTATTCGATTAGGTCGAGTTCGTTTCTCTTTACTTGGTATCGCTATTCTTGCGATTTTAGCTATCTGTATACAAATCTTATTAAGTACATTACTTAGTGATGGTATTCACTGGAGTGACATTGTTCGCTCGATCACGTTTGGTTTATTTACCGCTCCTTTTGTTATTTATTTCTTTACGCTACTAGTTGAGCGATTAGAACGTTCCCGTTTAGAGCTCTCTAAAACGCTTGCTCGATTAGAAAAAAATAATCGTGATAAAAGTACCTTACTGGCGACCATTAGCCATGAGTTACGTACGCCTTTAAATGGGATCATTGGTCTTAGTAGAATTTTATTAGATGATAAATTAACGGAACAACAACAAAATTATCTCAATACAATTAATCTAAGTGCGGTCAGTTTAGGCCATATTTTTAGTGATATTATTGATTTAGATAAGATCGACTCTAAACGTATTGAATTAAATATTCAACCTTGCGATTTCCATTCACTACTTAATGATTTTCTATAATTTTGGGACCTTGATGGCGGAACAAAAGGGCTTAAAATTTTCTTTAAAGCAGGATGAGAATTTACCTAATTGGCTTTATCTCGACCGTGCTCGCTTTAGCCAAATTCTTTGGAATTTAATTAGTAATGCCGTCAAATTCACTGACAAAGGTGAAGTTATTCTAACGGGTGCAGAAAATGCAAGATAATCAGTATCAATTTAGTGTTGCTGATACGGGGGCAGGTATTGCATCTTGCGAACTGGATAAGATTTTTTTACCATGTATTATCAGGTTAAAGATAATATTCATCGTTCTGCAGGAAGTGGCATCGGTCTTGCGATTTCTAAGAATCTTAGCTCAGTTAATGCAAGGGGATTTAACGGTTGAAAGTGAGCTGGATAAAAGGTTCAACCTTTTTACTTTAACGATTATTGCGGATAAAAGCTCAAGCTCATGATGGTGAATGCTGAAAACAGCCATGCAGCATCTTTCTATTTTATTAGTAGAAGATGTTGAATTGAATATGGTTGTAGCCAAAAGTATTCTTGAAAAAGCAGGGGCATTATGTTGATGTTGCCATGAATGGTGAACAGGCGATCCGATTATTTGAGAAAAACACTTATGATATTGTTTTTTTCTTGATATTAAAGTTACCAGATATGTCAGGGTTTTGATATTGCATACTATTTACGTAAAAAAACTACGAAGAAGGGATTTATGATTTTCTCCCGCCTTTAATTGCCTTTACAGCGAACGTGATGCACAGTGAAGAAGAATATCAAGAGCAGGGTATGGATGGCGTGTTACGCAAGCCCCTTTCTTTGGTTGAATTACGTCAGTGCTTTAAAACTTTTTTAGGCGATGATATTGAAAGTATCTCTGATGAAGAAGAAACTCCTCACGTTCAAGAAGGTATCAATATTTCACTTATTGAGTTAATCGGAAAAATCTCAAGCTAAAGCTAATGTGGAGTTATTTCAAACAGTGGATGCCGATTTATTTAGATGAATTAGAAACAGCGTATGACGATTATCTTACAAACTCAGATATGCAACAAACGGTGTCAGATGTCGCACATAAAATTAAAGGTGCAGCTGCATCGGTAGGACTTGTTAATGTTCAAAATATCGCAAAACAGGCTCAAGATACCTCATTACCAAATTGGACATCGGATATTGCTTCATGGATAAAGCAACTCAGTAATGAATGGCCTCAAAATTTAGCTGAATTGGAAGCGTATTTAGAAAAATAATTCATGACACGTTATTTTCAAATTTTGGTCAGTGAGAATATGCCGTCTAATTTGCCGGCAAATACCTTGATCATTAATGAGTTTTCTAAAATTCAAAATCTTCTTGGACAAGAGTTTGAGACGATCTTGTTTGATGCACGGAAAGGTATCCATTTAGAGGCGCTCGCCATTGCGGCAGGTACATTGAAAATGAATGGCGCCTTAATTGTCTTGCTATCAAATTGGGAGAAACTTCATTCTCAAATAGATGAAGATAGTCTTCGTTGGTCAGGTTCGCTTGAGGCAATTGCTACGCCAAGATTTATGATATATTTTAAGCATTGTATTCATAAATATGGTTTTCCCGTCCTTTATCATCAAAATGATTTAAAATTTGACCGCACTTCTCAGCCGTTATTTGTAAATCATAACGCGACCTTAGATCAGCAGAAAAATCATTGAGCAAATCTTACAAAAAGAATCTGAGCTCTACTTTCTTACTGCCAAACGAGGAAGAGGGAAATCAGCTCTAGCAGGCTTATTAGCGAATCAACTGGATACTAAAATTTACCTCACCGCACCGAAATAAAAAGTGCGGTTAAAATTTTGGCTAAATTTTCACAAAAAGAGATTATCTTTATTGCACCAGATGAGCTTTTCCTTGCTTTACAAAATGATCCTTCTTTTTCTGAAAATACTTGGCTTTTTGTTGATGAGGCAGCAATGTTGCCGATTGCTCAACTTAGCGCTTTTTCTCATCATTTTAAGCATATTCTATTTACGACCACCATCCATAGTTATGAGGGAACCGGGCGAGGCTTTGAGCTTAAATTTAAGCAAAAAATTAACCGCACTTTTTCTGACTTTGAGCTTATTGAACCGCTACGTTGGTCGAAAGATGATGCTTTAGAGGCATTTATCGATGAGCTTTTATTATTGAATGTAGAGGATGAGTTTAAGCAAACACCATACGATAAAAGCAAAATATGCCAAATTACTGAACGCTCACAAGAGGAAATACTTTCTTCATTGCCTCAATTCTATGGCTTGATGACATTAGCTCATTATCGTACATCACCCTTAGATCTACGGCGATTGTTTGATGCCAATTCACAGTGTTTTTTTACCGCTGAAAATGAACAAGATTTACTAGGTGCAGTTTGGGCATTAAAAGAAGGCGGGATTGAAGATGCAGCCCTTATTGAAGCGATTCAACAAGGGACTAGACGCCCTAAAGGTAATCTTGTCCCGCAAGCACTTTGTTTTTCATGCTCAACAACAAAAGGCTTGTGAATTGCATTCTTTACGCATTTCGAGAATTGCGGTTCAGCCTATGTGGCAGCAGCATGGTATAGGTACACAACTCATTGAATATATCACACAAAATGCCGATATGGATTATTTATCAGTGAGTTTTGGTTATACCAAAGAACTGGCTCAGTTTTGGCAGAAATGTGCTTTTTCTCTTGTTCATTTAGGTGAGCATTTAGAGGCGAGTAGTGGTTGTTATTCTGCTATTGCTCTAAAAGGGCTTTCTGCACAAGGGATTGAATTAGAAAAAGAAGCGAAAGCAATCTTTTTCAACGGAAATATACCCTTTTGTCTTTCCATCCGCTCGTTCAGGAATTTAATACCACATCAGTAGATTGGGAATTGATTGACGAAGATTGGCTAAGCTTAAAAAATTTTGCTTATTTTCACCGCACTTTAGCTTCCGCTTTGCCGGCAATTCGTCGATTTTTAATGAATTTAGATGAAAAAGATTGCCCTTTAATGAGAGATTATTTCATCACAAAACAGATACCCTATAATAAGAAAAAAATGGGTTAAAAATCATTACGTTCGGAAATTGCACAAAAAAATTAAAAAGGAGGCAAAGATGAGCGAACAAGAAAAAGGTTGGTTTCCGTAAAGCCGTAGATGAATATAATAAAGTTTTTGCAGAGAGCTTGGTTTAGATAAAAGGTAGCTTGTCGAGGTTGTATGCCACGCATTGAATTTGATGATGATGGTCAGGTAAAAAAAGAGAAAGCCACTAGAACCCGCTCAAAAAAATAAGAGAAAACAGGGTTACTAAACCCTGTTTTTTTATACAGATAAATATTGAAAAGTAGAGTGAATTTGCTAAACTAATCAGCTATTCACGCAAAAAAATGAGATAAAAATTGACCGCGCTTATGAAAACAACCTATTTTAATTTTGATATTCCAACTCAGCCCAATGACCATAAAATTCTTGGCAATGTATTAGCGAGTGCAGATGCACTTGCGGTTAGTGAAATTGCTGAGCAATATGATGGATTGACAGTGGTCGTGACACCGGATACCAAAAGTGCGGTTCGTTTATCACAAGTTTTACCGGATTTAACTTCTCAGCCCGTTCAGTTTTTTCCTGATTGGGAAACGTTGCCTTACGATTCTTTTTCGCCTCATCAAGAAATTATTTCTTCTCGTTTAAGTGCGCTATTTCATTTGCAAAATACTAAAAAAGGCATCTTTGTTTTGCCGATTAGTACATTAATGCACCGAGTGTGCCCGCCGACATATCTACAGCACAACGTCCTTTTGATTAAAAAAGGTGATCGTCTTGTCATTGAAAAATTACGATTACAATTAGAGTCAGCAGGATATCGCTCCGTAGAGCAAGTGCTAGAACATGGTGAATATGCTGTGCGCGGATCACTTTTAGATCTTTTCCCAATGGGAAGTGCGGTTCCATTTCGCTTAGATTTTTTTGATGACGAAATTGATTCGATTCGTACTTTTGATGTCGATACGCAGCGAACGTTAGATGAAATTCAATCCATTAATTTATTACCCGCACACGAATTTCCAACAGATGAGAAAGGCATTGAATTTTTCCGTACACAATTTAGAGAAACCTTTGGTGAAATTCGTCGTGATCCAGAACATATTTATCAGCAAATCAGTAAAGGCACATTAATTTCAGGGATTGAATATTGGCAGCCGTTATTCTTTGATGAAATGACAACATTGTTCGATTACTTGCCCGAAAAAACGTTGTTTGTGGATATGGAAACAAATCAAGCACAAGGTGAACGTTTTTATCTTGATGCCAAACAGCGTTATGAGCATCGAAAAAGTCGATCCAATGCGTCCTCTTTTGCCGCCAGAACGTTTGTGGCTAAGTATTGATGCGGTAAATCATGCATTAAAAAATTATCCTAAAATTAATTTTAAAGCAGAAAAAGTGCGGTCATCTGTTCGTCAGAAAAATTTAGCGGTGTCCGCATTACCAGCCGTGACCATTCAATCACAGCAAAAAGAACCGTTATCCCAACTTCGACAGTTTATTGAACATTTTAAAGGAAATGTTTTATTTTCAGTTGAAACCGAAGGACGACGTGAAACCTTTACTGGATTTACTTTCACCATTAAAAATTAAACCTAAAACAGATTAAAACCTTATCTGAAGCCAATCAAGACAAGTTTAATCTGTGGGTAAGTCGTCTTGAGCAAGGTTTTATTCTTGATGAGGCTAAACTCGCCGTCATTACTGAACATGAAATTTTAGGGCGAGCGAGTACAACAACGTCAGCGTGATAAACGTAAAGCGGTGAATCCAGATACCTTAGTGCGTAATCTGGCTGAATTAAAAATTGGGCAGCCTGTGGTGCATTTAGATCATGGTGTTGGGCGTTATGGTGGGCTTAGTCACGCTTGATACGGGGGGCTTAAAAGCAGAGTATTTGCTAATTAACTATGCGAATGAATCTAAACTTTATGTGCCTGTTGGTTCTCTTCATTTAATTAGTCGCTATGTCGGTGGCTCAGATGAAACCGCACCATTACATAAATTAGGTAATGAATCGTGGGCGAAAACGCGTCAAAAAGCCGCAGAAAAAATTCGTGATGTGGCTGCTGAATTACTTGATGTGTATGCTCAAAGAGAAGTGAAAAAAGGCTTTGAATTTAAATATGATCGTGAGGAATTCCAGCAATTCGCTGCAACCTTCCCTTTTGAGGAAACGCACGATCAAGCCATGGCGATTAATGCCGTCATTTCGGATATGTGTCAACCCAAAGCAATGGACCGTTTAGTTTGTGGTGATGTGGGCTTTGGGAAAACTGAAGTGGCGATGCGAGCCGCATTTTTGGCGGTCATGAACCATAAACAAGTGGCTGTATTGGTCCCTACAACCTTGTTAGCTCAACAGCATTACGAGAATTTTAAAGATCGTTTTGCTAATTTGCCGGTTAATGTGGAAGTGCTTTCTCGTTTTAAAACAGCCAAAGAGCAAAAACAAATCTTAGAAAATTTAGCTGAAGGAAAAGTCGATATTCTGATTGGAACCCATAAATTAATTCAATCCGATGTGAAGTTTTCTGATCTTGGCTTACTCATCATTGATGAAGAACATCGCTTTGGTGTGGGACAAAAAGAGAAAATTAAACAACTTCGAGCGAATATTGATATTTTAACGCTTACCGCAACACCAATTCCTCGTACTTTGAATATGGCGATGAATGGTATTCGCGATCTTTCTATTATTGCGACACCACCGGCTCGTCGAGTGAGTATCAAAACGTTTGTTCGCCAGAAAGATGATTTAATTATTCGTGAAGCGATTCTGCGTGAGATTTTGCGTGGTGGGCAAGTTTATTATTTACATAATGATGTGGCGAGTATTGAAAATACGGCTGAAAAACTGACCGCACTTGTGCCAGAAGCTCGAGTCGTGATTGGACATGGTCAAATGCGAGAACGAGAACTTGAACGCGTGATGAGTGATTTTTATCATCAACGTTATAACGTATTAGTCTGTTCTACCATTATTGAAACAGGGATTGATGTACCAACGGCAAATACGATCATTATTGAACGTGCAGATAATTTTGGTTTGGCTCAGCTTCACCAGTTGCGTGGTCGAGTAGGGCGTTCTCACCATCAAGCTTATGCCTATTTGCTTACACCACCGCCGAAATTAATGACGAAAGATGCGAAACGTCGTTTAGAGGCATTAGAAAGTTTAGATAACTTAGGTGCAGGCTTCATTCTTGCGACGCACGATTTAGAGATCCGCGGTGCAGGTGAATTATTAGGGAATGAACAAAGTGGGCAAATTGAAAGCATCGGTTTTTCACTTTATATGGAATTACTTGATGCAGCAGTGAAAGCCTTAAAAGAGGGCAGAGAACCTTCATTAGAAGAGATTACACATCAACAAGCTGAAATTGAGCTACGTGTTCCAGCCTTTATTGCCAGATGATTATCTTGGTGATGTGAATATGCGTTTGTCGTTCTATAAACGCATTGCAGCAGCGGAAAGTAAACAAGAGTTAGACGAATTAAAAGTTGAATTAATTGATCGCTTTGGTTTATTACCTGAAGCAACGAAAAATCTTTTACAAATTGCTGAAATGCGTTTAATGGTGAAACCATTAAAAAGTACTGAAAATCGATGCTGGGGCTCAAGGTGGCTTTATTGAATTCTCACCTTCAGCAAAAGTTGATCCAGAAAAATTCATCAAATTAATTCAACAAAATCCAATTGTTTATCGCTTTGATGGCCCATTAAAATTTAAGTTTGTGAAAAGCACTTCCAGAAAAACAAAAGCGCGGTTAGAATTTGTGATGGATTTTAGTGAAGAGCTTACTGAGTAGAGGGATAAATCGTGATAGATCAAATTCAAAGGACAGGAAGATGACCTATAAGTCTTTTCAATCGCTCTTTCAAACATCAATGAAAGGATGTGATTAAAGTAATCTTTTAGGTTTTCATATTGGAATGTAAACCCACAATCTAACAAATGTTTTGGATAGGCATTCTGACTGTCTAAAAGAATGCAAGCGCGTTCACCGAGAAGAGAGGTGAGCAAAAATTGAGGTACTTGAGCAAAACAAGGTCGATGTAATGCTTGACCTAATAATTGGTTAAAAGGTCTTGTTTTTAACAGGATGTGGCGCAGTAAAATTAAATGCACCTTCACAATCATTATGCTCAAGTAAGAAGAGAAGTCCTTTTACCATATCCTCTAACGCGATCCAGCTCCAATATTGCTCACCATTCCCTAATTTGCCGCCTAATCCAAAGCGATAGAGCGGTAGAATTTTAGCAAAAGCCCCCCCTTTTGGAGAAAGCACCAATCCTGTTCTCACTAAACAGACTCTTGTGTTGGCTTGCTTTGCTGCATTTTCCCAATCAATACAAAGTTGAGCGGTAAATTGAGTACTTGGATTTGCGTCTTCTGTGATCTGCTCGTCACCACAGTTTCCATAAATACCGGTTGCAGAACCTGAAATCAAGACTGGGGGATATTCACTTTGGTTAATAAGTCGGACAAGCTGTTGTGTTAAATTAATTCGGCTATGACGCAGTTTTTCTTTTTGTTGAACCGTCCATTTTTTATCGAAGATTGGCTCACCAGCAAGATTAATAACCGCATCAAAGGTATTTAAGTCTTTGAGTGTTGAAAGTGCGGTCAAAAATTGAGGTGTTTTTTCAGGAAAAACAGATTGGGCTTTTTCAATAGAGCGAGTCAATACGGTAACGCTATCACCACGTGACAGTAGTGCTGTAACTAAAGCTTTTCCAACAAATCCTGTTCCACCGGTTACTAAGATATTCATTATAAGCTGCTTTCAAAGAGCGCTTGAATTTGTGCTAAAAGCGCTTTAATTGTTGTATTTTTTGTTGGGGTGACAAATATAGTGTCATCTCCTGCAATCGTGCCCAAAATTCCTTCGGGTTTACCAATGGAGTCTAGTAAACGAGCGATCAATTGAGCCGCACCCGGAGAGGTTTTGATGACGATGACGAAATCATTGTGATCAATATCTAAAACCAGATTTTTTAATGGACTGCTGGTGGCGGGCACACTCAATTCGCTCGGTAAGCAATACACCATCTCCATTTTAGTATTTCTCGCACGAACCGCACCAAATTTGCTTAGCATTCGTGAAACCTTAGATTGGTTAATAGTTTGGAATCCTTGATTCTTTAAGGCTTCAACGATTTCACTTTGAGAAGCAAATCGCTCTTGGTGTAGCAGTTCTTTAAAGGCTTTTGTTAATTGATCAGACATAGTTATTCTCGTACAGGGGAATTTGCATAAGAATTGCATAAAAATTCATTTTAAGCAATTGAAATGAATTTGTTGTTTGAAAAAGTTTGAGCTAGATCGCATTATTGAACTTTCTCTGTTTGTAATTTAATCGACTAAGACTTTAGAAATTCTACCTAGTTAGGATTAATTAATACATGAGGAGTATTTTATGAAAGTTGCAGTATTAGGCGCAGCAGGCGGTATTGGTCAAGCATTAGCCTTATTACTTAAATTACAATTACCCGCTGAAAGTGAATTAGCACTTTATGATATCGCACCAGTGACACCCAGGGTGTGGCTAAAGATGTGAGTCATATCCCAGACAGCAGTTAAAGTAGAAGGTTTTGCAGGGTGAAGATCCAACACCCTGCACTTAAAAGGTGCTGATGTCGTTTTTAATTTCTGCAGGGTTGCACGTAAACCTGGGTATGGATCGTTCAGATCTTTTCAATATCAATGCGGGTATCGTGCGCAACTTAATTGAACATGTTGCAAAAACTTGTCCAAAAGCTTGTGTAGGTATTATCACCAACCCTGTGAATACAACTGTTGCAATTGCTGCAGAAGTATTGAAAAAAGCAGGTGTTTACGACAAACGTAAATTATTCGGTGTCACCACTTTAGATGTATTACGTTCTGAAACATTCGTATCTGAATTAAAAGGCTTAAATGTTTCTCGTACAAGCGTACCGGTAATTGGCGGCCACTCAGGTGTAACCATTCTTCCATTACTTTCACAAGTTCAATATGCTGAATGGAAAGAAGAGGAAATTGCACCATTAACAAAACGTATCCAAAATGCAGGTACTGAAGTGGTTGAAGCCAAAAAGCAGGTGGCGGTTCTGCGACACTTTCTATGGCTCAAGCAGCAGCACGTTTTGCTCGTTCATTAGTGAAAGGCTTAAGTGGCGAAACTGTGGTTGAATGTACTTATGTAGAAGGTGATGGCAAAATACGCACGTTTCTTCGCTCAACCAGTACGTTTAGGTAAAGAAGGTGTAGAGGAAATTTTACCAATCGGTACTTTAAGTAAATTTGAACAAGATGCGTTAGAAGCAATGTTACCAACATTGCGTGCGGATATTGAATTAGGCGAAAAATTTATTAACGGCTAATTTAATGCTATTTCTAGAGAAGGGGAGCTAATGGCTCCTCTTTTTATATGTAAATGATTAAACATAAAAAAAGTGAAGAAAAAGCGTGATTTAGCTCACAAATTTTGAACATTGCTATTTGCAATATAAAAAAACTTTGCCGTATTCTTAAATCACTAAAAACAAGTGCTATTTTTAAATAGCCGACATCTATTTTGTTTTCTGAGTAGTGCCCCAGTGGGGCACTTTTTACCTAATTTTTTTAGTTGAAGTATAAAAAAGTGCGGTCGAAAAACACAAGGTTTTCTGACCGCACTTTTAAAAATGAATGTTAAGCAAAGAATTATTCAAACATTGCTGAGATAGATTCTTCATTGCTGATACGACGAATTGCTTCAGCCAGCATACTTGAAAGGGTAAGCACTCGAACTTTGCCAAGCGCTTGCATTTCAGGTGATAGTGGAACAGTATCTGTTACCACGATTTCATCAATGGCATCGCTTGCTAAATGTTGTGCTGCTAAACCAGAGAATACCGCGTGAGTCGCATAGGCAAACACGCGTTTTGCACCACGTTCTTTCAATGCTTCAGCCGCTTTACATAATGTACCGCCTGTATCAATCATATCATCTACAAGGATACAATCACGATCTGCGACATCCCCGATAATGTGCATAACTTGTGATACATTCGCGCGCGGACGACGTTTATCGATAATCGCCATCTCGGTATCATTTAATAATTTCGCTACCGCACGAGCACGAACAACACCACCGATATCCGGAGAAACAACGATAGGATTGACAAGATCTGTTTTCTTCAAGATATCATCAAGTAGAACCGGTGAACCGAATACATTATCAACCGGTATATCAAAGAAACCTTGGATTTGTTCTGCGTGTAAGTCACAGGTTAATAATCGGTCAATCCCTACAGTTGAAAGTAAATCAGCCACTACTTTTGCGGTGATTGGTACACGAGCAGAACGTACACGACGATCTTGACGAGCATAACCAAAATAAGGAACAACGGCAGTAATACGACCAGCAGATGCACGACGTAAAGCATCGACCATGACAATCAATTCCATCAGGTTGTCATTTGTTGGCGCACAGGTAGATTGGATAATAAATACGTCTGCACCACGCACATTTTCATTAATTTGCACTTGGATCTCACCATCGCTAAAGCGTCCAACAGTGGCATCGCCTAATGAAATGTAAAGACGTTCAGAAATCTTTTTCGCTAGCTCAGGCGTAGCATTTCCAGCAAAGAGTTTAATGTCTGGCATTTTATATAACCTCAGGTTGAGTGTAGATAGATTGGTTGGTCGAGAGTTGTTTCAACATCGTATGTAATGGTGAAACGTTTAATCCTTTAGCAACAAAGCCGAAAAATTCCTTCGGTTTTTGTTGGAAAACAGCTAGTGCTGATTTTTCATCATCAAATTCAGCAAAAACACAAGCTCCGGTTCCGGTTAATCTGGCTGGTGCATATTGTAGCAACCATAATAGGGCTTTTTCAACTTCTGGATATTGAGTTCGTACGACTTTTTCGCAATCGTTTGCAAACGGGTGATTCAGAAGTTCAGCAAGAGATCTTTTTTCTGTATTGCGAGGCAAATCGGGGATCACTAAAAGACCACCGCAGTAGAAATCGCAGTTTCGGGTTTTAGTACCACATAATATTTTTCTTGTGGTTCACAGTATTGGATTTTTTCACCTACGCCTTCTGCAAAAGCGGCTTGGCCATGAACAAAGATAGGCACATCTGCACCGAGTTTTAGTCCGAGCTCAGCAAGTTCATCAATGGATAAATGGGTTTGCCATAAATAATTTAAAGCAAGAAGAGTCGTTGCCGCATTGGATGAACCGCCACCAATACCACCGCCCATTGGCAGAATTTTATCTAAATGAATTGTGGCACCGAGCGTACAGCCTGTTTTTCTTGTAGTAGTGTCGCTGCACGATAGATTAAATTTTGTTCTAGAGGTAAGCCCTGGAATTTCTGGTGTGATGTGGATTTGTTTATCTTGGCGAATATCAATGGTGAGCCAATCGCCGAAATCAAGAAATTGGAAAAGCGTTTGTAATTCGTGGTAGCCGTTTGGTAATTTACCGTTTATATAGAGAAATAAATTGAGTTTTGCAGGGGCTTGGAAAGCGGTTAGGCTTTCCAAGAGAGGTTGAAAGTGCGGTCGAAAAGTGATGTGTTTTCATTAGAACGCCCATTCATCCACACGAATTTTTAGGGTTTGCGATGTACTTTTGTTCTTTAACAGAATATTTTCAGGCATCGAATTATCTGCGTGATAACTTAAGTAATCGGCTGTCCACATTGTTCCATCAAGCGGGTAGCTAAATTCAGATAAAAGATGATTCGTTCCAACTTGGTAATCTGAATTATCTGCTGGTTGACCTTTTAGCCAATAAGATAAATGCTCTAATGGCACATCCATTCCGATGATTTCACGTAACAATAATTTGGCATTTTTATCCGATTGCTGATTGCCTTTATTATCTGAAATAGTCATGCCGTTTGGATGCATCTCCATAGTTAGCGTTGTTTTGCTAATCAGAGAATAAAGTTTTAACTTATAGGCTTTCGGGTTTTGATATTGCCATTCAAAGCGACTAGAAAAACGCTCTTGTGGACTGATGTAACCAATTTGTCCTTTTGTACTATAAGATTGAATTTGTTTGATTTTTTTGAGGTGCTGTTGCCACGTAATATCGTTTTTATCGATATGCTGAACATCTGTTGGGCGCTCTGCATCAAGAGTACAAGCGGATAAGATCATACTGGCAAGTACAGGCGCGAGAAGCGATTTTAATAATTTCATAACAAAATATTTACTAAAAAAATTGCACATATTGTAAGGGTTAGTTTACTTTTAGTAAAGCTTGATTAAGCATTTAGGCGAGTTTTTCTCGCTTTTTCACCGCGGTAATTCTTCGACGCGTTAATTCATCTCGAATACCTTGTTTTTCAAAACCATCTGCAATGACTTGCTGTACATCAACAGCAAGGGCAGCTTGATAAAGCGCTTTTGAGATAATCAATTTGCGGGATATTCTTTATTTTTCAAAACCAGTCCGTCCACGAGTATCAGATAAACATACTAATAGAAATTCTTCAAAGCGCTGTGGTTTACGCCAAACATCAAACGTATTAAAGAGTTTCACTACTGTTTCAGGACGAAGTTCTAATGCTTTGTGTGCATGCGTGTGATATTCGCAAGTTAATTCGGCTAGCTCTTGAAGATAATTCGGCACTCTAAGACGTTTGCATAATGAACGAGTCGGTTTAATCCCCGCTTTTTCATGACCATGATGACTTGGCCAATTTTCTTTTGGTGTAAGGGCTTTCCCAAGATCATGACAAATCGCTGCAAAACGAACCGCACTTTTATTCAAATTGGTATTTTCTGTGAGTTTAACCGCTTGTTGCAATACGAGCATGGTATGAATAAAGCTGTCAATTTCAGGATGGTATTTGGCTGGGTTCGGTACACCGTCTAAAGCGGTAATCTCAGGGAAAAGTACTTTGAGTGCGCCGACTTGATGTAGCGTTTCAAAATAAATTTCAGGATGAGGTTCGTTTAATGCTTTTTCCGTTTCCATCCAAACTCGCTCAGCCGTTAGGTGGGCGAGTTCACCTTGTTCAGTGAGTTCTAGTCATTAATTTAAGGGTTTCTTCGGCAATAGAAAAACCTAAATGATGAAAGCGAGCCGCAAAGCGTGCAACACGTAATACACGAAGTGGATCTTCAGCAAAAGCAGGTGAAATATGACGTAAAATACGTTGATGAATATCCTCTACACCATGATAAGGATCGTGCAGCTTGCCATTTTTATCTTGGGCAATAGCATTGATAGTAAGATCTCGGCGAATTAAATCTTGTTCAAGGGTAATCTCATCTGAAAAATCACAACTAAATCCGGTGTAACCTTTACCTGATTTTCGTTCTGTACGGGCTAGTGCATATTCTTCATGGTTTTCAGGATTGAGAAAAACAGGGAAGTCTTTGCCGACTTGTTGATAACCTTGAGCTAACAACATTTCTGGTGTCGCCCCAACGACAACCCAGTCACGATCTTTAATCGGCAAACATAGAAGTTGATCACGTACTGCACCGCCGACAAGATAAATTTCCATTTTTCTCTCCCATCAAAATATAAAGAAAAGGGTAGGCAAATGCCTACCTCAATGATGAATCATTACCAGTTATCACGACGTTTACGTCTAGGTAAAATGTGAGGTAATACAAGGCCGATTAACAAAACCTACGCCCAACTACAGAGCCGCCATAAATAAACCATTGAATCGCAATTTCGCGTTTATTCGCATCAAGCATTGCTTCTAAATCACGATTTTTTTATTTTTCGTCATTTCTAATTCACGTTTAAGTTGTGAATTTTGCTCAAGCAATTCACTGCTTTTGTTGTTCAGCTTGTTTACTACGGCGTTGAATTTTCGTTTGTACGTTGCTGCCAATCTGAATCGACGCGATTCAGCTTTTAAGGTTAGCTCTTGAACCTGTGCTTTTTAATCTTTGGATTTTTCTTCACGGCTACTTGGTGTAGAACTTAGTTCAGAGGTTAAAATCCAAGCCTCGCGATTTTTATTATCACGAATCAGGGTATATTTTTCCTTCTTGTTCCTAAGACGGTTACCGCTTCGCCAGATTGAATTGCACCCGCGATCTTAAACTGATCACCTGCACCACTGCGTAAATAGGTGTTCAGATTTTCTGTCACATATTGCGTTTCAGCCTGTACTGTTCCAATGGTTGAGCCCAATAGAACACAAGAAAATAAAAGTTTGCTCACTTTTGACATAATACTTCCTAGACTCATGAAGAGAGTGCGGTCAGAAAATTACAATGAAAAATAACCGCACTTTTAATAATTATACTAGTGGAAAATCGCGCGAAGGATATAGAAAATCACAATCGCAAAGAATGCACCAGCAGGTAATGTCACAACCCATGAACTAATGATGTTACGGATAACCGTTAAGTTAAGTGCTGCAATACCACGTGCGAAACCGATACCTAAGATTGCGCCCACTAAAGTTTGCGTAGTGGAGATAGGTAAACCAGTACCCGATGCCACAACAACAGTCATCGCGGTTGCAAATTGTGCAGCAAAACCACGGCTAGGGGTTAAATCGGTAATACCTGACCCTACGGTTGCCATCACTTTTTGTCCCATTGCGATAAGACCAATAGCGATACCTAATGCACCTAAAGGTAGAATCCACCAAGCTAAATCGCCACCGCTAAGGATTTTTCCACCATTTTGCACGATTGATACCACAGAAGAAAGCGGACCAATTGCATTAGCTACGTCATTAGAACCATGGGCAAACGCCATAGCACAAGCAGTTAAAAGCATTAAGATACTAAAAATCTTTTCGACTGAGCCGAACGATCCTTTTCTTTGCTTTTTGCAGGTAAAGCTTTTACTGCGGAAGTAGAAATGACAGAAAATCATACCAACAATACTGATAAGCAATGAAATAACGAGCGTTTCATTGTTGGAAAGATTTAAACCAACGTGTTTTAAACCTTTTGCCATGGTAACGATACAAAGTATAAATACAGTAATCGCCATGTAGTAAGGGACCATATTTTTGTGCGTTTTTCAGCGGTTCTTCTGTATCGAAAATGAGTTTCTGGATACTTGCAAAGATGGTATAAGCTAAAAGCCCTGCAATTACGGGGGTGATAAACCAGCTTCCCACAATCCCACCGATAGTAGACCAGTCAACAGAACTTGGGCCAATCGTAACACAAGCGAAACCAATTAAAGCCCCGATGATGGTGTGAGTACCCGAGACAGGCCAGCCCATTTTTGTGGCGATAAACAACCAAGCACCTGAGGCAAAGAGAGCAGAAAGCATCCCTAATGCCAATACGTCTGGCATATCGACAAATTGAGTAGGATCGATTACACCACTTTTGATAGTTTCAGTTACTTCACCGCCGGCCAAATACGCGCCAGCAGATTCAAAAATGAGGGCAATAATGATCGCTTGTTTTGGCTGTAATGGTCCCTGAACCAACTGAGGTCCCCATTGAGTTTGATACGTCGTTGGCACCAATACCAAATGCCATAAAAAGACCGAATACCGCGGTAATTAAGACTAACCACGAACCGTATGCATTAATAATTTCCATAGTGATTTCCTATGTTGTAGTTAATGTCGTCAAAATTAGGAACGAGCTAGCATTAATTCAATGCGAGATCCAACACGTTGAGCTTGATCGGCTAATACGCCCACCCATCTCGATGACTTTTATACAAGAACATCACATCAATAGGGTTATAACGACTTTCAATCGTATAGAGCATTTTGCGCAATTTAATTTGCATTTGATCCGTATCGTCTTCAATGCTGTCTAGCTCTTGAATCATATGGTTCACTAACTTTAATTCACGGCCTTTAAAACCGGTTTCAAGTAGTTTATCCATTTCTTCAATCACTAAATGAGCTTGATGAATAGAATCTAAACTACGTTTCACATAGTGCACTTTCTTGCATTTCTTCAGGAATGCCGAAATTGGCGACCAATCATACGACCAGCAAATATCTTTTAGCATAGTTAGCTAATTTGTCTTGTTGGGTAACTAATTCAAGTAAATCGGTACGATCAATGGGTAAAAATAAACCGCGAGGCAATTTCAAACGGATTTCGCGTTTTAAACTATCTGCTTCACGTTCACATTGAGAAATATCTAGACGTGTTTTTTCTGCATCATCCCATTGTTTTTACAAAGGTATGTTGGAAGAATGGAATTAATAAATCACAACATTCAGTCACTTTGTCAGAATGTTTCTGCAGTGGTTTTAGAGGAGACTGGGCAAATAATCCGAGAATACTATTCATTGCCATAGGTGTTTTACTCCATAACAAGGGTTAAAATTTCGGTTGCATATTACCTGATTTTATAAGGAAATACACGAAAAAGATCTTGATTTGTATAAAATTATCTGTATATTTAAACAGTTAAAAGTAATAAGGAAAAATAAAATGAGTAATGAAGTTGAATTAAAAGCTTGCAGTTACCCCTGATGCTTTCGATATCCTAAAAACACATCTCAATCAATTCAAAATCTTAGAACAAAAATACAGTCTTTCTAGGGAAATACCTATTTCGATTATCCCGATCATTTTTTAGCTAAACAAAAAATGGGATTGCGTGTCCGTCAGGAAAATAGTGATTTCACCCTCACCTTAAAAACAGACGGAAAAGTCGTTGGCGGATTGCATAGCCGTCCAGAGTACAACTTATCTATACCAGATAATTCAGTACCTACATCGGCGCAATTAATGTCATTGTATCCATTTGAAAATTTGCCTTCCGCTACATTACAACCGATTTTCTCAACAGATTTTAACCGCACTTTTTGGTTGATTGCGTTTGGTGCATCAAAAATCGAAGTGGCCTTTGATCAAGGGAAAATTTTATCAGGAGAAAAAACACAGCCTATTTGTGAAATTGAATTGAATTAAAAGAAGGGCTCGTATCAGATCTTTTCCATTTTGTCTCACTTTTACCTTTTGAACAGGATGTTTATTTTAGTTCAGCAAGCAAAGCAAAACGTGGCTATCAATTAGGTAGCAAACCTCTTTTAATTGATTGGTTAAATAAATGGCGTGATTTCTTAAAAGAGGAAAGAGAGGGAAGTGCGGTAGATTCTCGCCAGAAATTAAGTGCTGTCATGAAAATGGAACAGCAATTAATTGAAGAAACGCTTTCATTCCCAACAGATGTGTTTGCTTTCGATTTTATGAAAACCGTTGAACGTGTGGGCGCATTTTTCAATCTTTATCATTATTATGATGACAACAAAGCCTTGTTTGAAAAACTGGAAGAAAATCGATCAGCTGAGTTATTAGCAAGTAATCAATTTTTCCTAAATGAAATTAAAGGCTTGATTACCTTTCATGCGAAACAAAAAGATAATGTTCAAACTATTGAAAAGTTAAAAGCATTATCTAAAGAGTCGAGCGTATTTTTGAAAGAATGCTTGGTTTAATGATATTGATGGCGTAAAACGAGTTCTCTAAAGGATAGTAAAAATGGCAAAAGCTCCTAAAACCGCTTATGTATGTAATGATTGTGGCGCGGAATTTTCGCGCTGGCAAGGCCAATGTTCTGCCTGTAAAGCGTGGAATACTATTAGTGAAGTGCGGCTAATTTCAGCCTCAAATTCCACAAAAAAATGATCGTTTTTAGTGGTTATGCAGGAGAAACTCGCGCAAAAAATCCAAACGCTTTCTGAAATTAGTTTACAAGAAACACCGCGTTTCACCAGTGGATTTAAAGAATTAGATCGCGTATTAGGCGGCGGGATCGTACCAGGAAGTGCCATTTTAATTGGTGGGCATCCTGGTGCAGGTAAAAGTACCTTGTTACTTCAAGTGATGTGCGGATTAGCAAAAAATATGACCGCACTTTATGTGACGGGGGAAGAGTCACTTCAACAAGTGGCGATGCGAGCTAATCGCTTAAATCTACCAACAGATAAATTAAATATGTTATCTGAAACCTCTGTCGAGCAAATTTGTAATCTAGCGGATCAGCTGAAACCTCAAATTATCGTAGTAGACTCGATCCAGGTTATGCATCTTTCGGATATTCAATCTTCTCCAGGATGTGTGGCACAAGTGCGTGAATGTGCCTCTTTCCTGACTCGTTATGCGAAAACTCGACAGGTCGCTATCATTATGGTAGGACACGTCACGAAAGATGGCACTCTTGCCGGTCCGAAAGTATTGGAACATGCCATTGACTGTTCGTTATTACTGGAAGGGGAGGCAGATTCCCGTTTCCGTACGCTACGTAGCCATAAAAACCGGTTTGGTGCGGTGAATGAGCTAGGGGTATTTGGTATGACAGAACAAGGCTTACGTGAGGTGAAAAATCCATCAGCAATTTTCTTAAGTCGAGGCGATGAACAAACACCGGGTAGTTCCGTGATGGTACTGTGGGAAGGTACGCGTCCTCTTTTAGTTGAAATTCAAGCGTTAGTGGATCATTCCATGCTTGCAAATCCGCGTCGTGTGGCGGTGGGGTTAGAGCAAAAATCGTTTAGCCTTATTGCTCGCGGTATTACATCGTCATGGTGGATCTACAAATGTCGGATCAAGATGTTTTTGTGAATGTCGTTGGTGGGGGTAAAAGTCGAAACAGGCGCGGATCTTGCGTTATTGCTCGCATTAATTTCAGTTTCGTAATCGCCCATTACCACAAGATTTAGTTGTCTTTGGTGAAGTAGATAGCGGGTGAAATTCGCCCGGTGACCAGTGGTCAAGAACGTATTAGTGAAGCGGCAAAAACATGGCTTTTAAACGTCGATTGTGCCTTTTCGCCAATAAACCCGAAAAGTGCGGTCGAAAATATGGAAGTTTTTACGGTGAAAAAACTCTCTGATGCACTTGCCATTTTGGATAATTTCTAAAAAAACGTTGTCCTATTGTTGTCTGATTACTGAAAGTTTTTGATAAATTAGATAGAATATGCGCCGTACATAAGGAAAGGTTATGGAAAAGAAATTAAATAAAGCGTTGGATAGCATTGATATCAAAATCTTAAATGAATTACAACGCAACGGTAAAATCTCTAATATCGATTTATCAAAAGAAAGTGGGGTTATCGCCAACGCCTTGTTTAGAAAAGGGTAAAACGCCTAGAAAAAAACAAGGTGTGATTATGAGCTATCGTGCATTATTAAATCCTGAATTACTGGATGCCCCTTTATTGGTGATCGTTGAAATCACGCTTATTCGTGGTAAACCGGATGTTTTCGAAGAGTTTAATGCCGCGATTCAAGCGCTTGATGAAATTCTCGAATGTCATTTGGTATCAGGCGATTTCGATTATTTACTCAAAACGCGTGTAGCAGATATGGCCGCATATCGAAAATTATTGGGTACCACCTTATTACGTTTACCCGGTGTAAATGACACCCGAACTTATGTCGTCATGGAAGAAGTGAAACAAACTAATTATCTCGTACTAAAATAAAAATGATTAAACGAATTACAAAACGATTTACGCCGAAACAATATTTAGCAGAATTATTACTCGGATTGACCGCACTTTTAGGTTTATATTTAATCGTGGCATGGTCAAGCTATACACCATTAGATAACTCTTGGTCGACGGCAAGTTTTCAAACTGAAACCATCAATAAAGCCGGTGCTTTTGGTGCTTGGCTAATTGATGCGTTTTTGTTTTTTCTCAGCTATGTCGGTCATCTCATTCCATTTGTCATTTTCATCGTACCGATTTATTTACTGAAAACCAAAGCGGTTCATTCTCTCTCAGCAACGCGCATTGCATTACGTTCCTTTGGCTTTATTGCTCTCATCGTTGGCTTAACCATGATGGCCACATTGTTGCTTTCAAATACGAACTACTATTTAGCTGGCGGCGTGTTTGGTGGCAGCTTAGTAGTGAACTTATATCCTACACTCTGGTAAGTTTGGCTGTATTTTTAGTCGGGCTTTATCTGTGCGGTAGTGGGCTTTATTTTCTGTTCTGGTGCATCATTAATTCGTTTAATTGTAGAAATTCTATCATTGGCTAACCATGAAAAATCAGCCAGCAGAAGAAGAGCAAACAGAGCATACTTCTGTGGATGATCTTGAACAAATTGTGATTGAAAGCACCTCAACAACTCGCTTTTTCTGATTCTCAATTGGAAACAGAATCTACAGAAAATGAAAAAGAGGAGGCGACTGAGAATACCTTTGTTAAGCCTGAGCAGCTAATTAATATCAGCGGACTATCCTCACCGAGTGCTTCAGAGACTACAGATGTTGAAAAATTAGAAGATAAGTTTAAAGGTTTCACGGTTGAATCAGACAATTTACCGAATGTGTCTATTTCTGCGGCTTCTTCTGTTGAATTACCGACAAAAGAAGATTTTTCAGCCACATGGAACAATCCGCAAGTGAATCATCAACGTGTGGATGAGTCAGATGACATTTTTGAAGAAAATGTCATGCCAAAAGTGTCACTTAAAACACCTGAAAATACAACCGCACTTTATCCAACTTATGATGAACCTTTAGAATCAGAAAATGATGGTTTAGAAGATGAATTAGCGCGTCAGTTTGCCGCACAAGAGCAAGCGCGTATGCAAGAAATGGAAGTGCGAGCAAAAGCTGCAAATGCTGAAGATGCATTAAAAGTGATCTTGAATGAGCCGACAGTTTCACCAGTTAAAGAGCGTGAAATTCATATTGAGAATGCAACTGAAACAACCTATAAGCCGTATTCTGATACGCTTATTCACCCAGCATTCCAACAACCAACGAATAAACGTGAAAAACCAACGACACCATTACCAAGTTTAGATTTACTTGAGCATCGTCCTACACAGGCTCAAGATATTACGCGTGAAGAAATTTTAGACACATCCGCACGCATAGAACAACAATTAAAGAATTTTAATGTCAAAGCAACGGTACAAGATGTGTTAGTTGGCCCAGTGGTGACTCGTTATGAGCTTGAATTACAACCGGGTGTAAAAGCATCAAAAGTAACCAGTATTGATACCGATTTAGCACGTGCTTTGATGTTCCATGCGATCCGTGTGGCGGAAGTGATTCCAGGCAAACCTTATATTGGTATTGAAACGCCAAATGCACACCGTCAAATAGTGCCATTGCGTGATGTGCTGGATAGTAATGAATTCCGTTCCTCAACATCATTGCTTTCAATGGCTTTAGGTAAAGATATTAGCGGAAAACCTGTCGTGGTTGATTTGGCTAAGATGCCTCACTTGCTTGTGGCGGGTTCAACAGGCTCAGGTAAGTCTGTTGGGGTGAATACCATGATTTTAAGTTTGCTTTTCCGCGTAACACCGGATCAAGTGAAATTTATTATGATTGACCCGAAAGTGGTTGAGCTTTCTATCTATATGATATCCCACACTTGCTTACCCCAGTGGTGACAGATATGAAAAAGCAGCAAATGCACTGCGTTGGTGCGTAGAAGAAATGGAACGCCGCTATCAATTGTTGTCAGCCTTACGTGTGCGTAACATTGAAGGGTATAACGAAAAAATTGAAGAATATGAAAAACTCAATATGCCAATTCCAAACCCAATTTGGAAGCCTGGCGATACAATGGATAAGATGCCGCCTCCGTTAGAAAAATTGAGTTATATTGTCGTGATCGTTGATGAGTTTGCAGACTTAATGATGGTTGCGGGTAAACAAATTGAAGAGTTAATCGCGCGCTTAGCACAAAAAGCTCGTGCGATTGGTATTCACCTGATTTTAGCCACACAACGCCCTTCAGTAGATGTGATTACTGGGTTGATTAAGGCTATCATTCCAAGCCGTATCGCCTTTACTGTGGCAAGTAAAATTGACTCTAGAACGATTCTGGATCAGGGCGGTGCCGAAGCCTTATTAGGCCGTGGTGACATGTTATATTCAGGTCAAGGTTCTTCTGATCTCATTCGGGTACATGTCGCCTTTATGAGTGATGACGAAGTGGCACGTGTGGCAGATGATTGGCGTGCACGTGGTAAACCGAATTATATTGATGGCATTTTAGATGGCGCGGATGATGACGACTCAGGTGAGAAAATCAACTGCAAGTAGTGGCGATCTTGATGCATTATTTGATGACGTCGTTGAGTTTGTCTTAAGCACAGGCAATACATCGACTTCTTATGTTCAACGTAAATTTAGTGTTGGGTTTAACCGAGCGGCTCGAATTATGGATCAGCTTGAAGAACAAGGTATTTTAGGCCCAATGAAAAATGGAAAACGAGAAATTTTAGCTCGACGTTCCGAATATTAATTCTCTTAAGTTTCACTTTACAAAAAGGAAAGTAGAATGAAAAAAACATTATTAAAAATGACCGCACTTACTGCACTTTTGAGTGCAAGTAATTTTGCCTTTGCTGATGCGGCAGATGAGCTGCAAAATCGCTTAAATCAAGTGACAGTATTGAGTGCTGATTTCTCTCAAATCGTGACTTCTGCTGGTGGTAAAAACGTTCAACAAAGGAAGTGGAAAACTTCAAATTAAACGTCCAAATCTTTTCCGTATGGATACCAAATCACCGCAAGAAACACAAATTATTGCAGATGGTAAAACCCTTTGGTATTACGATCCATTCGTGCAACAAGTCACCGCTCAATGGGTGAAGGACGCGGTAAATAATACCCCTTTCGTGCTTTTAACCAGTAACGATAAAAGCCACTGGAATCAGTATTCAGTGACGCAGAATGCGGATACGTTTGTGTTAAAACCGAAGGCGAAAAATAGTAATATTAAACAATTTGATATTCGCGTAGATACAAATGGTGTGTTAAAAAAATTTCAGCACCACAGAAAAAGATGGCCAAACCAATCTTTATGTGTTTGCGTAACATTACGAATCAAACACTAGCTGATAGCTTATTCCAATTTAGCGTACCGAAAGGCGTGGAATTGGATGACCAACGTAAAGGTAAAAAATAATCCATAAGGTGTGAATGATAATCTTCACACCTTTTGCTTATTAAGGAAAGAATATGTCTAATCTTAATTTTGATTTTACTGAAAATGACTTTCGTCCCTTTAGCAGCCCGTATGCGTCCAACAAATTTGGAACAATATTATGGACAGACGCATTTAATTGGGGAAGGAAAGCAGCTTCGTAAAGCAATTCAAGCAGGGCATGTTCATTCGATGATTTTGTGGGGACCGCCGGGTACAGGTAAAACAACGCTGGCGGAAATTATTGCTCATCGTATCAATGCAGAAGTTGAACGAATTTCAGCGGTGACAAGTGGCGTAAAAGAAATTCGAGAATCAATTGAGCGCGCGAAACAAAATCGACTTACAGATCGCCAAACGATTTTATTTGTAGATGAAGTACATCGCTTTAACAAAAGCCAACAAGATGCGTTTTTACCCCATATTGAAGATGGTACGATTATTTTTATTGGTGCAACAACGGAAAATCCTTCCTTTGAATTAAATAATGCATTGCTTTCTCGTGCGAGAGTTTATCTACTCAAGTCATTGACAGTGGCTGAAATCGAACAAGTTCTACAACAAGCGATTTTCTGATCCTGAGCGAGGATTAGGGTAAAGAGCGGTTGGTTTTAGAAGAAATTTTGCTACAGGTTTTAGCTGAATATGTGAATGGTGATGCTCGCCTGGCTTTTAAATTGTCTTGAACTGATGGTTGATATGGCTTCTGAAACTGAAAACGGTAAAAAATTAGACCGCACTTTGTTGAAAGAAGTATTAGGTGAGAGACAAGCTCGTTTTGATAAACAAGGTGATCGCTTTTATGATTTGATTTCTGCTTTACATAAATCTATTCGAGGCTCCGCAGCAGATGCTGCGCTTTACTGGTATGCGCGAATTATCACGGCAGGTGGTGATCCTCTTTATGTTGCAAGACGTTTATTAGCGATTGCATCAGAAGATGTGGGAAATGCTGATCCTCGTGCAATGCAAGTGGCTCTAGCGGCTTGGGATTGTTTTACGAGTGGGCGCTTATGAAGGAGACGAGCCATTGCGCAAGCCATTATTTATTTGGCCCTGTAGCGCCGAAGAGTAATGCAGTTTACAACGCATTTAATGCAGCCAAACAACATGCAAAAGATTTTTCCTGATTTCGATGTGCCACCTCATTTACGTAATGCGCCAACGGCTTTAATGAAAGAATTAGGTTATGGCGCTGAATATCGTTATGCACATGATGAACCGAATGCTTATGCTGCTGGAGAAAATTACTTCCCACCGGAACTGAAAGATACACAATATTATTTTCCCAACTAATCGTGGTATGGAAATTCAAATTAAAGAAAAGACTTGAGCGTTTACAAGAGCAAGATAAAACGCATCACGCTATAAATAGTTTTTCTCACATGGTAAATATAAAAAGTGCGGTCAAATTTGACCGCACTTTTTGTTATCACTTAAAAACGCATTATTTTGCTGCTTTTAACTCTTGGTAATACTGTTCGTAATATTGAATCGCATCACCTACATCATCTTGCCAGTGGCTTTTTGAAGAATTTCAGCTGTTGGATAAATAGATGGATCTTCAGTGATTTCTTTTGAAGCACTTTTTCGCTTCAAGGTTAGCTGTTGGGTGACAGATCGCTAAAAGTCAATTTTTCTGCCGCTTTTTGCACCTAACAAGTAGTTAATTAACTTGTGTGCACCATCTGGGTTTTTAGAGGTTTTATGAATCGCTAAGGTATCAACCCAAAGAACAGGGACCTTCTTTTCAGGAACACCATATTTAATAGCGCTTGTTTGCTTTTTCGCGATACGTACAGAACCATTCCATAACTGACCTAATTCTACTTCACCAGAGATGAAAGAGTTTGCAGGTTATCAGAATTGAAAGAAAGTACGTTTTGGACGTAATTTTCAATAATTCTTCATAAAGCTTGCTTGATAATTGCTGGATCTTTGGTGTTTGGATCTTGACCAATTTTTAATAACAGCAATATTGAATACTTCACGCGCATCATCCAATAATTGGACTTTGTTTGCATATTCAGGTTTCCAGAAATCTGCCCAAGAAGTGAAATCAGAACCTTTATAGGTGTTAGTATTAAATGCAATACCTGGCGCACCTAACAATTGAGGAAGCGAGTATTTATTGCCTTTATCATAAGGTTTGTTGAGCCAATCAGGGTCTAATTCTTTGATAACAGGTAATTTACTGTGATCTAATTCTTGTAGCATGCCTTCGCGTGCCATTTTAGATACGAAGTAGTTAGATGGCGCAATCACATCATAACCGCCTGCATCACCTGTGGGTTTTTCATTTTTGGCATACATTGTCTCGTTTGATTCAAGACTTGACTACGATAACTTTGATACCAGTTTCTTTTGTAAAGTCATCTAAAAGACCATCTGGTACATATTCAGTCCAAGTATATAAGTACACAGTATCATTTGCTGGAGCCTGTGCTTTTGTTGCATCAGACTTGGCTTCTTTGTCGTTACAAGCAGTTAATGTGGCAGCAACTATCAAACCGGCAGTAAGCAAACCTGCAAATTTTTCATTTTCTTTTGTTCTCCGTACAAAGAGGGTAAAAACCACCTGCATTAATGCAGGGTATAAAAACCTTGATTGTGCGTCAAGGCGTATTTTATTAGATCTTAAAGATTTGTGAAACCTTTTTATATCAATGTTTAATGATTATTTTTGCGTGTTACTAATTGACTTAAAATGACTAATCCTAATGAAAGCACTGATCATAATCGTTGCTAATGCGTTCACTTCTGGCGTTACCCTGTTTTTACAAGAGAAGATACGCAATGGTAGGGATTTTACATAGCTTACACCACTTACGAAAGAGGATACTACAACATCATCTAATGAAATGGTAAAGCTTAATAACCAACCTGATACTACCGCAGGTAAAGGCAAGTGGTAGGATAATTTTACGATAGTGACTTCGCTCGCACCTAAATCTTTTTGCTGCTTCAAGCATTCTTGCATCAAAAGCCATTTAAGCGAGAAAAATCGTCACGGTAACATAAAGGTAAACAGAATGTTACGTGCGCCAATAGTAATGACCAGAAACCTAACGAAATTCCTACAACCATGAATAGAGCTAGTAGAGAACCGCCATTACGATATCTGGTGACATCATGACGATAAATAACATACCACTTACTGCTTGTTTACCACGGAAACGATAGCGATAAAAGTGCAATCGCAGTTAAACCACCCACAATTGTCGCTAATGTTGCGGCAAAAGAAAAGCAATAGTGACAGAGTGGAACGCAGCTTGGATTAAAGGTATCGTTATTAAATAAACGCTCATACCAGTTCCAACTAAAAGCACTTTCCAACTTAAACCATAACGGTCTTCGTTGAAGGGTTAGTCACCAAAATAATAATTGGGATATACAAAATAGCGTATACCACAAACATAAAAATATTACGTAGTAAACGACTCATTATTCTAACTCCACTTTCTTATTCAACAATTTTGTTTTGCACGATAGTAAACGAAAATCAACAATGCCATTAAGATGGTTAAAGCCGATACTGATTGCTGAACCGAATGGCCAGTTACGGGAAATTAAGAATTCACTCTTAATCACGTTACCAACTAATAACACTTTCGCACCACCAAGTAAGTCTGCTACGTAGAACATACCCATTGCTGGTAGTAATACTAATAAACAACCCCGCTACGATACCTGGGCATGGTTAGTGGCAAAATTACACGGAAGAAACGTTGAACCGCATTCGCACCTAAATCTCTTGCCGCTTCTAATAAAGCGTCCATCTAATTTTTCAATAGCAGAGTAGAGCGGTAGAATCATAAATGGTAAAGGAGATACACTAAACCAATGATTACAGCTATTTCGGTATTTAAAATACGAATAGGCTCACTCAAAATGCCCATATCCATTAACATGGTATTTAACACACCTTTCACACCAAGGAAGACTTTCATTCCATAGATACGAATAAGTGAGTTTGTCCAGAATGGCAATACCACAAGGAACAATAAAAATGGACGATATTTTGGATTAATTTTGCTGACCATAAAGGCAAATGGATAGCCAATGAGTAAACAAATAATCGTCGCGATGCCAGACATATACAATGAATTCCACACAACCTGTGCATAAAGCGGATTAAACAGGTTCGTGTAGTTATCTAAAGTAAATGGCAAAGCATAAAAGTCGCTACCATCTCGGGTTAAAAAACTTACGGTTAAAACCAATAAGTTTGGAATTAGCACAAAGAAGATTAACCAACTGAAGATAATTGCAACAGTAATTTTTCTGGAAATTTATTATTGATTATCTTCATCGTTGAGTACAACCTCCCAACCTTCGTGCCATGTAATACCTACACGTTGACCAACGCTGATGATCCATATGTGGGTCATCTTCGTTAAAGAATTCGCTCACTAATACGCGTTTACCGTTGTGATCAAATTCGACCGTAGACTCAAAGTGTCATCCCTTTATAGGGTACGATCCACAATGCGACCAATAATTGCATTTTGAGTGCTCATTTTCGTCAAGCTCTTCAATCACAATATCTTCAGGACGTAATAATACTTGTAGTTTTTGACCTTTTTCAGCAGAGATACTGAGGTGTGAATATCACATACGACCTTCTACATTTGGCAAGTAGCTCATCGTCAGATTTACGTTCAATCACAGTGGCATCAAATACGTTAATTTCGCCGATGAAGCGAGCAACGAATAAGTTAGCTGGATCTTCATAGATTTCACGTGGTGAACCATCTTGTGCAATTTTACCTTTACGCAATAAGACGATGCGGTCGAGACATGGTGATCGCTTCTTCTCGATCGTGGTAACGAAAATAAAGGTAATGCCAAGTTGACGCTGTGATTGTTTAAGTTCATTTTGCATTTGTTTACGTAACTTATAATCCAGCGCGAGATAAAGATTCATCAAGTAGCAACACTTTTGGCTTATTCACAACAGCACGAGCAATCGCGATACGTTGTTGCTGACCACCAGAAAGTTGAGCTGGTTTACGGTCGGCCATTTTCCTCTAATTGCACCATACGCAATGCATCCAGAACGCGAGGTTTAATTTCACTTTCTGCCACCTTTTTGCATACGCAGAGCAAAAGCCACGTTATCAAAAATGGTCATATGCGGGAATAACGCATAACTTTTGGAATACGGTGTTAATGTGGCGTTTTTCTGCCGGAACATTAGTAATGTCCTCACCGTCCAAAATAATATATGACCTTCATCTAATTCTTCTAAACCCGCTAATAAACGCAAAACTGTCGTTTTACCACAGCCCGGAAGGCCCAGAAATTGTGACGAATTCACCGTTGATTAATGGTTAGATTGAAAATCATTAATAATTGTGATTGAGAACCATAGATTTTTGATAGAACGAAGCTCAATAATGAGGCTTTTTGAACCAGATTTTTCCACTAGCTTTGGTTTTCTCCTAATTTCACCAATTTTGATTGGTACTGAGTAGAAATAAACCTGCAAAAATGATGCAGGGGCGACATAAAATTGAACAGATATGATATAGCGAATTGTTAATGATGAAAAGGATTTAATCGTGTTTTTAGGAAAAATTATCGAAATTTGACCGCACTTTTTTCAGAAAATTTTATAACTCTTCACTTTCTTGTTATATATCAAGAACTGCAAGGAATTTTTGGATTAGACTAGCAGCAGATATAAAAGGAGAATTTAGAAATGGAAGAACATAGATAACAATGAATTATTGCAGCGATTTTTAACTTATGTTGCGTTTGATACGCAATCTAAATCGTCTGCAAAACATTCGCCAAGTTCAGCAGGGCAAATGAAGTTGGCTTTGCATTTGCAGCAAGAATTAATTGAATTAGGCTTACAAGATGTCAATGTGACTAAGCATGCCGTCGTCACGGCTTATTTACCCTCAAATCATCCTGATTTAACACAAACTATTGGTTTTATTTCCCACTGTGATACCTCACCACAATGTAGCGGTAAAAAATGTTCAACCCGAAGTGATTGCAAATTATCGGGGAGGAGATATCGCATTAGGTTTAGGGGAAGAATTTATTAGCCCTGTGTATTATCCATTTTTACACCAGCTTATTGGCAAAACCTTAATTGTGACAGATGGAACCACTTTACTTTGGTGCGGATAATAAAAGCTGGAATCGTGAAATTATGACCGCACTTTCTGTCTTGCAACAGGAAAATATCCCACATTGCAATATTCGAGTGGCATTTACGCCTGACGAAGAAATTGGTTTAGGTATGCATTATTTTCCATTAGACGATTTTCCTTGTGATTGGGCATATACCATTGATGGTGGGGAAGTGGGATGAGCTCGAGTATGAGAATTTTAATGCGGCGACAGCAAGAAATCACCTTTAAAAGGCCAGGGGATTCATCCGGGGTATGCGAAAAATAAATTAGTGAATGCGCTCACCTTAGCTTGTGAGTTTCAACAAGGTTTTCCAAAAGATGATGTTCCCGAAAAAACATCAGGAAAAGAGGGTTTTTTCCATTTAGATGATTTTTAAAGGGATATTGAGAAAGTTGAGTTACATTATCTCATTCGAGAGTTTTTGACCAAGCTAATTTTGAGCAACGTAAAGCGTTTATTTATCAACTGGTGGAAAAAGAATTTAATAGAGAAAAAGTCTAAAAGGATCCTGTGGAATGTGTCGATTGAAGACAGTTATAAAAATATGTATGACACTGTCAAAAATGTTCCTCAGGCGATTAAACTCGCGGATGCAGCAATGAAAAGCTTGCGGTATTACACCAAATCACAAACCAATACGAGGGCGGAACCGACAGGGCATTTTTAGCGGAAAAAGGATTAGCTTGTCCAAATATCTTTACTGGTGGCTATAGTTTTCCATAGTAAACATGAATTTACTGACCCTTGAAGGGATGGAAAAAGCCGTCGAAGTGGTTATAAAAAGCAGCAAACTGTGAGATTTGTAAAATTAGTGTAAAGAAAAAGCTTTGCATTTGTCAGAATATGTCAATATAATCGTTAGCGTTTTTATCGAGATTCGCTTTGATAAAGACTAAACTTTAGAATTTTATTCATAAATTCCTTTTTGGTGCTCCTAAGAAATTAGGAGACTTTTTACCCAAATTTGAATCTTTTACTTCAAAAACGGATTGCTTCAGTTTTTCTTGTCCAATAGTTGTGTAAGGGCCATGTCCCGCAATAACAACCATATCATCATTTCATGTAAATAATTTATTTTTGATTGATGAGGATCAATGTGTCGAAATCCCACGAGGAAGTCTGTACGACCAATACTGTTTTTGGAAAAGGACATCGCCAGTAAAGGCGATATCGTGTTCAATAAAACCAACATGTGGCCAGGTGTATGACCAGGGAAGATGAAGAATTTTCAAAGTGAGTGCTCCAATTTGAATTTTTCGCCTTCTTGATTAAACCAACGATCGGTGTAAATGCAGAAATATAAGGTAATCCAAACTGCTGAGATTGTTGTGGTAGACTTTCAAAAGGAAACCATCTTCTTCCTGTGAGCCCCCAGATTTCAATATTAAAATGATCATGAATCGCTTCAGCAGCACCAACATGATCAAGATGACCATGCGTCAATAAGACTGCTTTTAGGGTTTAATTCTAATTCCTCAATGCGTTGAATAGCTTTTCCGCATTACCACCAGGATCGATAATTGCCGCATTTTTTTTATCATCCCAAATAAGAGAGCAATTTTGCTGAAAGGCTGTAACTGGAATAATTTCAATATTCATCTTTTTTCCTTATCTTGATAACAAAAACCGCACTAAAGTGCGGTCTAAAAATAAAACTGTTTTTATACCGCCACTGTTCTTACAGGGGCCAGTATCCACGTGAATAAAATTACTATACGGGTAATATCCTACACCACCGCTATCAAGATTTTCAGCCGCTTGGCGTAATCTAGCTAAAGGCACACCAGGGATTTTTAAAATCAATCGCTTGGCCTTTAATATGATAACTGTACTTGCTACATCACGACTTTGTCTACGACGCATGGCATTTGTCGCATGCACTGATAGCCACAAATCACATCAATTTGCGCAGTGCGTAAACCTAAATCACTTTTGTAAATAGATAAAAACTTCATGAAGAGATTCGGATCCATTCGAGTACGTGATCGCAGCGGCGATCTCTCATGAGTAATCAAGTTTACCAAGTAATGAACGATTAAATCCAGTCGTTGCAGAGAACTCACCGCTTAATCGTTCATTGGTATTGACATTATAGAAGCTGAGAATGCGAGGTTTAGGGGTGAGACCATCGCTAACACCGTACTCGGCATCATGCTTGCGCCTAAAACGATGCCGCCTAATGAAAGCCATTTACGACGATTTTTGTCAATGTTACCCATTTTTTTAGTCTCTTTTATTACCCATCTCTCACCCTAGACAATTTTTTCTTTAAAAAGTTCTAGTGTGAACATTGTTTAAAGATATTTTTTACAACAGGCCCAATCAATACCATTAAAAGTCGCTGCATCGTCGTATTTATAAATATCCGGTAAAACTTGTGTTTGGCCGTTTTCAACCCATGCAGTCACATAATACAAGAATACAGGATCATTTGTACGAATGTTTGCAGACGTTGTTTTCTTACTTTCTAAAACATTACGTTTTTTATCTTCTGACCAGCCAGCTTCTTGTAACAGAATAGAGGCAAGTTGATCGGATTTTTCTACACGCACACAACCTGAGCTTAATGCACGGTCTGCTGAAATAAGCTATGATTTGAGTGTATCGTGAAAGATAGTCGCATCAGAACTTAGCATATTAAATTTATAGTTACCTAATGCACTGTCGCCAGCAGCTTGACGGATACGGTACGGGAATTTATCCCCAATACTACTCCAATTAATTGAGTAAGGATCGATAGTATTACCTTTGCTATCCAAAATAGAGTAGTTGTGTGCAGCCGCATGAGCCTGGGTCACGTTTTAATTTCGGTAAAAATATCTTCATTGATTAAACGTGTCAGGGGCATTCCAAGGTGGATTCACACCACGTTACTCAAACGGCTGTACATCACCGGCGTACGGCGTTCATTTTACCCGATAACGCGTGATTCTACAAAATTGCTTTACCATCACGATAATATTTCAATTGATAGCTTGGAATATTAACAAAGATTCCATTTTCAAAATCAGGAATGACGCGTAAACGTTGTGCATTAAGGGCAGGTTTTTTACCCATTGCAGAAATACCTGAAGCTGAAATCATTGACGGTAGCGATTGCACCGTTTCACGGTATAAACGATTATGGTTAGATAATCCGTTTATACAAACCTGAAAACAGCATTGTTTTTAACCGCACTTTGCCATTGGTCGATAATTTCTTGATTTGGTAATTCTGGTTTATAAGCATTCGTTGCGTATAACCAACGTTGTGCTTGTTGATTTGACATCTTGCTGTAATACAAGTAATCAAGGAAAGCATCACTTAATAATACATCATAGGTGAGCCCGCCCGTTTTTTCAGCGTTATGTAAATTAACTAATGATTGAGCAGAAGCGTTTAGAAATACCTGATGCATACCATGGCTGCATATTCACGTAGGAATTGTTTCTCAGCCGCCTTGTCTTTCCACATAAGGTCATATTTATTATCGGCATATAATTTAGCCAAAAATTGGTTTGAACTGTAGATTTTTGTTCACCAATTTCATGCGTTAATGACATCTCTAGCATCGCTCTGCTTTTTCAGCGGCGAGACGAGCTTGATCTTCTTTGATTTCAGCTTCAAGTTTTGCTCGCTCTTCCCGGACTTAATTTAGACATATCAACGCCTTTATTTTCGGCTTGTTGAGGCTGTCCAACTGTTTTAGCCCATTCAGCTAATGCACAACCTGACGTCATCATTGATAATGATAAGACTAATGCGCTTAATTTCATTGTTCCTTTTTAACATTGCTGTACCTTTAAAAATATTCATAAAAATAACCGCACTTCAGTTTCTTCATCTGCTAAAGTGCGGTCAAAAATAATCGTTATTTTGTTGCTTTTGCCGCTTCTTGTTTTATTTCAGCATCCACTTTTTGTTGATTCGCATTGAGTTTCACTAAATCAGCTGCCATTTTTCCGCTTCTTTTTAAGAAGAAATCTGGTGCTTCATAGTCTTTTTGGCAAATCATCAATGTCTTTTTAATGCTTTTTACCTTCACGTTTAAAACGATCATTGAGGATCTTTTAAACGTCTCGCATCATCTTTATCATTTTTCCGCTTTGCGCTCTTGGAAATTCAATGATAAAATTTGCGCTCACGACGTTCATCACGAGATTTTAAGATCTTCATTTAAAGCAATAAATTCAGGATCTTTTTGCAATACGCTCAAGATGTTTTTCATTTAATGCTTCAACATCTTTACGTGCTTTATTGGTTTCAGAATAAGTTGCCGGCGGAATTTTATCCCAAGGCAATGCGTTATCTTCTTTTTCTTCACCAATTTCTTTTGCATCAATAATTTCAGGGAAATTGATATCTGCAGCCACACCTTTTAATTGGGTTGAACCACCATTAATTCGATAGAATTTTTGGATAGTATATTGCAACACACCAAGTGGTGTTTGGTCTAAATCATAAAACAAAGTTTAATGAACGACTTTGTTGTACCGCACCTTTACCAAAAGTATTTTGCCCAATAATGATACCACGATTGTAATCTTGCATTGCCGCAGCAAAAATTTCAGAGGCTGATGCACTGAAACGATTAATCATTACCAACAATGGTCCTTTATATTGCTGAGCATTGTCATCATCTTCGTGTACACGAATACGTTGATACGCATCTCGTACTTGATACCACTGGACCAGTCAGTGATGAATAAACCGCTTAATGCAACGGCTTCTGTTAATGCACCCACCGCCATTTTCACGAATCTACAATTAAAGCACCAATTTTTCTTCTCAGCATCTACTAATAATTTTTTCCACATCATCAGTTAAGCCAATATAGAAACTTGGAATTTTAATGACGCCAACGGTTTCACCCTCTACCTTTAGAAACAGTGAGTTTTGCCGCTGGTCTTCAATACGGACTTTATCGCGAACTAAAGGTGACAATACGGCTTTTTCCCACCTTTTGCAGGTTCAATTTCAAGACGAACTTTTTGTTCCTTTTTACCTTTGATTTTATCAACGATATCTTCTAAACGCCAGCCGATAATATCTTCGATTTCGCCTTTTTCTTGGCCCACACCAATAATTTTATCACCTGCTTGTAATTTTCTACTGCGTTCAGCCGGCGCACCTGGTACTAAAGACTTTAATACTGGTTTCGTCATCTTCAGATTGTAATGTTGCACCAATCCTTCTAAAGAAAGGTTCATGCTTTCATTAAAGCTTTTTGCAGTACGTGGCACAAGGTAGCTTGTATGCTGGGTCAATTTCTCGAGCAAAAGCATTAATATAAATTTGAACAATATCATCCGCTTTGGTTTGAGTTAATCGACGAATGGCTAAATTGTAACGTTTAGTGAGTTTTTCTTTAATTTCAGGCCATTTTTATCTTTTTAATTTTCAGGCTGATTACATCATTTTTGACGCGTTCTTCCCAAAGCTTATTCGCTTCTTCTTCCGTTGCTGGGAAAGCGGCTTTTTCACGGATCGATCTCAATTTGATCATTACCTTTTAAATCAGGTTCTTTATCTAATAGAGATAGAGCATAAGCATAACGCTCATAACGACGTTTCATCATCAGATCGTAAATAGCAAAATGCAGCTGAAAGATCACCCTCATTAAGTTGGTCATCTAATTTTTTGAGCCATATTTAGCACGTAAATCATCAATATCTGATTTTAAAAAGGTGTTATGGCTGTAATCTCAAACTTTTAATATAACGATCAAAAAAATCTTTTTCGGAAAAGGCGTCATCAAGCTGGAATTTACGATAATGTGATTGGGTTAAACGTGTCGTTGCACGCTTTTAGTTGCTAACTGATTTTGCATCAGTTGCCGAAGGAATCGTAATATCACTTTTTGCTTTAATTTCGGCTGCACAGCAAATGTGTCAGACGAATAAAGAAATAACGCACCTAAAATTGCTGTCGCAATAAGACTTTTTGGTTGTATGTAATTTCATTTAACCTTTCCCGATAAGAAATAAATTATTAGGCAAATAAACGATCTGCGGTGACTGTCATCACTAAACCATTTTCAAGTTCTACGCGTGCGCCATCTTTTCCACATTTAATACGGTCGCATTTTTCGCTTGTTCAGCCACTTTCACTTTCACTTTGCTACCGCAGAAAGTGTTGAAATCAACCGCACTTAGTTTTACTTGTGGCGCTTTTTGGTTTGCGAGTTGCTTGATTTGAATTTGGTTTACTGAGCAGGTCGTTTTGTTGTGCTTTTTCGCTGCTAATTCTGCTTTGCGTTTTTCTGCAAATTTAGCTTTTGCTTCTGCTAATTGTTGCGCCGCATGAGAAACGTGTTCTGCATCTAATACACCAGCAGGGGTTGCCGTATAAATCCACACGTTCAGCACCTTCACGGCAGCCGTGTAAATAGCGCCAGTTGAAGTGTATTGACGTAAAAGCCCTGACGTAATTGAGTTTTGCTGACACGTTCATCATCTTTTAATGCTTCAGCAAAGATCTTGAAAAGACCAATTTTTAATGGTTTTAGCTTCACCTTCTGCAATAAAGCAAAGTGGGAATTTTTCCACAAGATATGCAATGATCGCTTTTGTATCAGTTAATTTTTGAACGCCTTCAGCATTATTTTTCAACTGGGGCTTCAACTGAGAATCTAGTCATTTCTGAGTTTTCCTAGGATAAAAATAAAAAGCTTGACAGTTTACCGCACTTTTATAAGGATTGACAATGGTTGGGCGGAATAATTCCGTTTTCTAGTACTAGATGAATAACTTCACAAAATCCCTTAATTCAGGCTAAAAATAGTCCACTTTTAAATTTTTGATGAAATAATGGCAAAAAACACCTGATTTTACTCATGCTACTTATAAACTAGTGCGTTGCATAGGATGCGATGCAACGGTGTCTGTTTGTCGTCCTCAAGAAGGGGAGCACGCGCAATGTCCGCGTTGCCATCATAAATTGCAATCAGGAAGTCGTTGGTCACTAAACGTTGTTCATTAATCGCCCTTTCTATCTTAATTTTAATGCCATTTGCTTTAGGCTATCCTTTATTGAGCTTAGATTTACTAGGTACTAAAATTGATGCTTCTGTTTGGAAAAGGATTTGGAAAAATGGCAGTAGAGGGTATTCCTATACTGCATTTATGATTTTCTATCTGTGCTGTTTTTAATGCCTGTCTCTTTTGCAATTTTAGTCATTATGTTGCAGATTTCTAAATTACTCAAAATTAAGCCTCGTAATGTCTTATTATTTGTAGGGATATATTAAGCCTTGGGTGATGTTCTGACGTCTATTTAGTTGCACTGGCTGTCACCATGTTTAAAGTGCGTGAATATGCCACATTAGAGTGGATGTGTATTTAATTGCTTTTGTTTTTACTGCACTTTTAACCACGTTATTATTCATTAAAATTAATTTAGATGATTTATGGCATGATTTTTATCCTGATCAGAAACCGGGTTACCAAAAGTGATAAACCGTTGGAGCTTTGTACCGCTTGCGATTACACTTTTTTAAAAGAAGATCAAAAATACGATCATCGTCATCGTGCAATTTGTCCACGTTGTGCATCGCTTATTGAAACACCAGATAGTGTGAAAATTACAACGTGTTTGGGCGACGATTAGTGGCGGGGATTATCATGCTCTTTTCCCAGCAAACTTGCTCCCAATATCTGGCGTTTATTTAACAGGAAGTTTGTCACAAGATACCTTGATGTCGGGGTGTAATGTCATTTTATAAGCATGGGCAGCTATTTTGTTGCTTTCGTGGTATTCTTCGCCAGTATTTTTGTGCCCGTAAGCAAAATCCTGATTATGTTGTATTTACTGGCAAGCGTGCATTTTAAATGGCGACATTCAATTAAATGGCAAATGCGGCTATTACATATCGTTCACTTTGTGGGACGCTGGTCAATGCTGGATCTTTTTGTGCTCGCCTTGATGATGTCTTTAGTAACACGTGGACAGATTATTAATTTTACCGTAGGCCCTGCTGCATTTTTATTTCGGTGCAGCAGTGTTTTTAACTATGATTTCAACTTCTCAGTTTGATAGTCAGATTAATTTGGAAAATTTATGACAGAAAAACAATAAAACCAGAATCTCAATCTATTGATGAGCAATATAACAATGTAGAAGCGTTATTGCGTAAGAATAAACGCATCTCACCGTTTTGGTTGTTACCTTTTATTGCATTATGTATTGGTGCGATTTTATTTTTCCAAATTGTGCAAGAACGAGGAAAGATGATTACGATCACGTTTTCTAATGGGTGCAGGGTTGGTTGCAGATAAAACACTCTATTCGCTATCAAGGTTTGCAAATTGGTGTTGTGAAGAAGGTTAACTTTACTGACAATATGCAAAAGAGTGAAAGTTGAGGCAAAGTATTTCATTCTGAAAGCGACTGAGGTGTTAAAAGAAAATACTAAATTTTCGAGCTTTGTGCAACCGAGCGTATGCTCTTGCAGGTATTTCAGGTTTAGACTCTTTGGTTTCAGGAAATTACATTACGCTTCAGCCAGGTGATGGTGATTCCGAAGATGAGATTTTATTGCGGAAGAACAAGGGCCTATTGCAAGTCAAATCCTGGCGATTTATTAATTCATTTAATTTCAGATGATTTAGGTTCGATTTCGATCGGTGCTTCTGTTTACTTCAAAAATGCCAGTCAGGAAAATTTATGATTACCGATTCAATAAAGAGAATAAAGTTGAAATTGATGTGGTGATTGATAAAAGCCTTTGCTCGTTTTGTGAAGAAAGATTCACGCTTTCTGGAATATCAGTGGTATTAACGCCAACATTAATGCATCAGGTGTGAATGTGAGATTGATAGTTTTAAATTCAGTGGTGCAAGGTCGCGGTATCATTTGATTCACCGCCAGATAGCCGCAAGCTGTGACTAACAGCCACTATACGCTTTATTCTAACTTGCGAAAGCAGCTAAACGAGGGTATTGAAGTTGAGGTGACTACTCCAGTGACTGCAGGGTTTAGATGCTGGGTCAAACCTCAGTTTATTATGGTGATGAGCAAGTGGGTCTTGCTTTCATCTTTAAGTAGCGATCGAAAATAATGAAGAAATTTTACAAAGGCACATTATTGATCGATCAAAGCCAAGCTAACCTCTTAAAAACGAATACGCGTATTGTGTTAAAAAGATCGTAAGTTAGATTTGGGTGATATTGCTAATCCACAGAAATTCTTTCCGTGGTGATTATTTCGAAATTATTCCAGGAAGTGGAGAAAGCAAAAACGCAATTCGAAGTCATTCGAGAAAATGAGTTATTGCTCAAAGCACCAAATACGTTGGTTTTAACCTTAACGGCACAGAGACTTATGGTGATCGCGGAAGGGGCAATCCGTGTTTTTATAACAATATTGCTATTGGTCAAATTGTGAAGCAGCACTTAAATGTTGATGGGTGTGAAATTTGAAGCGGCGATTGCGCAGAATATCAGCAATCTTATTCATGAAAATACTCAATTTGTAGCTGCCTCTAATTTTTGATGTGAGTTTTGGGTATTGATGATTACGTTTTGAATCAGCGACACCATCAAAAATGGTTGCAAAGGTGGGCGTGCGAGTATTACCTAAAAAGGAAGTGGTGCTCCACATTCACCTATCCACTTTATAAAGATATCAGTAGTGCAGAAACAGGTGTTACAGGCAACTTAGTAGAATCCAAGTATTGTGCTACATTCCACTAATTTGCCAAGTATTAGCAAAGGTTCTATCGTGCTTTATCGTCAGTTTGAAGTGGGTAAAAGTATTAACGTAAGACCAAAGCCAATAACTTTTGATATTGATGTGTATATTTATCCGGCTTATCAAGATCTTCTCACAGATAAAAAGTGTATTCTGGGTTGAAAGTGCGGCACAAATTGATATTACGCCGAAAGGCATTAGTATCGAGGCTTCACCGGTTGCGCGATCATTAAAAAGGTGCGATTAGCTTTGATAATACGGGTTCAGGCAAAAATAAAACGCTTTATCCAAGTGAACTTCGAGCTAAATCAGCAGGACAAGTGATTACGTTAATAACAGATGATGCAACATCTTTTAAGTAAAGGGAATGAGCTTGCGTTATCTTGGTATGAATGTGGGTGAAGTCGAACAGATTGCCCTTGATCAAAAAACAAATCGTATCACAGCAAAAGCATTAATTAACCCAAGTTATATGGGTATGATTGCAAAAGAAGGTACCGTATTTAAAGTGATTTCCCCACAAATCTCAGCAGGTGGAATTGAAAACTTAGATGGCCTTTTTACAGCCTTACATTGATATTGAGTTAGGCAAAGGTCCATCAAAAACACAGTTTAATTTAGCGCAAACCGCACAGCCTAGAAATAAATACAGCAATGGCGTGCCATTTATTTTGGAAACCAGTGATGCGATGAATTTAACGGAAGGCTCACCAGTGCTTTATCGCGGTGTTGAAGTGGGAACCGTTCGTAAGTTTGAATTGAATTCTTTAGGTGATCGTGTGTTGGTACATATTGCGATTACGCCGAAGTATCAACATTTAGTACGTAAAATTCAGAGTTCTGGGTTTCATCAGGTTATGATTTCAACCTTGGTTGGAAAGGGGCTGAATTTAATACCGGTAGTGTACAGCAATTGTTGAAAGGGGATTTCGTTCTCGACTCCGTCGGGTACGATCGTTCAACCACAAGCAACGGCAAATCAGCGCTTTATGTTGCAAGTGAAGAAACCAGCTGAAGCACCAACTTGAATTCGGGTGCTTTTACCGGTAAATCAATAAAACATAAAAGAAATAACCGCACTTTTGAATCATCAAAGTGCGGTTATTTTTAGATATTTTGAATAGTGTTATAGGTGTTATTGCCCCATATTTTTTTGACTGATTTTTAAAAAGCCCTTTGGCTGAAGTATAGACTTCATCTTTGCCCCTGAGCATGTAAAAATCATATCGGACATTTTCACGGAATGCACCCTTCCCGCCGCCAAGTGAAAGCACATAATCCACAGCATTTTGCACATAAGGCGCAGAGTCTGCCACAGCAAAAGAAAGGCCACAGGTCGCAAAAGCAGGGAGATCGACGCTGTCATCACCAATATAGGGCAGTTTGTTCTGCGGTAACGCCTGCTTGTTTCATGAGATCCAAACAAGCGCTTTCTTTTTCAAGTTTGCCTAAAAAGAACAATTTAATCCCCAGATCACTAATTCGCTTACGCAGAATCGTCAGAATCTCTGCCCGATAATACGGCTACCTGAATACCTGCATCCATCAACATTTTGACACCAAGTCCATCGCGCACATGGAAGCTTTTAATGGCTTCGCCATTTGCATCGTAATGGAGTAGTCCGTCAGTTAATACGCCATCAACATCGGTGATGACCAATTTAATTTTCTTTAATTTTTCGTTAATCATTAGCTTGAGAACTCCACTAAGCCCACAACATTATTTTTCATCATTGACCACAACAAGAGAGTGGATTTTCTTCTCTTTCATCAAGTCTTCTGCTTTTTGCTAAGAATTCATTTTCATGAATCGTTTTTGGTGAAGAGGTCATCAGCTCTTTTCGCGGTTTTATTAAGCGTGTCAGCACCATTAGCCGTTAATGCTCGGCGCACATCACCATCGGTAATAATGCCTTTAAGTTGTTGGTTTTCCATCACTAATGCCACACCCATGCGACCTTCATTCATCAATGCTAAGCAATCAGTGAAGCTGGTCTCTGGTGTCAGTAATTGGTAGGCGAGTTTGCATTTGATCTTTTTACTTTGCATAACAAACGACGACCAAGGCTACCGCCTGGATGGAATTTCGCAAAATCAGCTGGCTGGAAATGACGCGCAGTAATCAATGAAACGGCAAGGGCATCACCTAATGCTAAAGTGACTAACGCAGAAGTGGTTGGAGCGAGGTTATTTGGACAGACTTCACGCTCTACGGTGATATCTAAAACATAATCCGCATGGCGAGCAAGTGTCGAGTTTTTATTGCTGGTTAAAGGCAATAATTTTATTACCAAAGTTTTTCAAACTTGGAATGAGTTTATTTACATCATCGGTTTCACCGCTATAAGAAATCAGCATCACGATGTCGATGGGTTTTAACATACCTAAATCGCCATGAAAGGCTTCGGTTGGGTGAAGGAAGAAACTTGGGGTTCCCGTTGAGGCAAAAGTCGCGACCATTTTTTTGCCAATAAGCCCCGATTTACCGATACCACTAATGACTAAACGACCTTCGCAAGCAAGGATAAGATCAACAACTTGAGAAAACTCATCATCCAAGCGTTGGCTTAGTTGTTTGAGCGCTTGGCTTTCAACAGAAAGCGTTTCTCGTGCGATTTGTAAATAATTCATAGGAAATCCTTATGATAGAAGTGCGGTTGAAAATAACCGTGTTTTTATGGGGCTATTCTAACGGAAGTTATTAAAAATAAGAATGAAAAATTTGACCGCTCTTTGAATTCCCCTATACTACGCCGCGAGTTGGTTAGACAATCGCTGGTTTATTGAAGCCCTAACCGTGTTCGCACGACCTAGTGGGACAAGTAAACGAGAGGAAAGTCCGAGCTACAAAGGGCAGAGTGCCGGATAACGTCCGGGCGGCGTGAGCCGACGACCAGTGCAACAGAGAGCAGACCGCCGTGAAAAACGGTAAGGGTGAAAGGGTGTGGTAAGAGCACACCGTGCCGTTGGTAACAACGTGCAGCAAGGTAAAACTCCACTCGTAGCAAGACCAAATAGGAACTCAATGGGTGGCCCGTCCAGAGTTCGGGTAGGTTGCTTGAGCGGCAGAGTAATTTGTCGCCTAGAGGAATGATTGTCCACGACAGAACTCGGCTTATCGACCAACTCAATAAATTCATAAAAAATGACCGCACTTTTTGTTTTTCGTTATCCTACTTGGGATAGAATGAATAAAAAGTGCGGTCATTTCTTTTGTGTTTTACCACAAGCTCATTTGTTCTAAATGGCTTTCTTCCGGTAACGTCACGTGTAATCCCACGAGACGAATAGATTTCCATAGCTACGTTGCCAAATTTGTTCCAGTAATTGCTGAAAGCTTTTTAGTGATAAAGGCAAACCTGTTTTTTTCTAAGGTTGTCACTTGAAAATCTTCAAACTTTAATTTCACCCCAATTTTTCGAAAAGCGGTTAAAGGGATATTCGGCGCGCTTCGTTCAATACGGCGAATAAGCTCGGTATAGAGATTATCTAGCAGCGCTATGCCTTGTTCGAGATGACGAATATTTTCAGATAAAGTGCGTTCTACACCGATAGATTTTCGTTCTCGATGTGCTTGAATTTCACGATCATCAATGCCATGGCTAAAATCCCAAATTCGCTTACCCATTTTACCGAAGATATTTAACAAAATAGATTGATCGAGTTTTTGCACATCTTCACAAGTTTCTAGCCCCATTTTCAATAAACGTTCAGAAGTGACTTTGCCCACACCCGGGATTTTCTTCAATGGCAACGTTTTTACAAATTGCTCAACTTCATGAGGTTGAATCACAAATTGTCCGTTCGGTTTATTCATATCGGAAGCAATTTTGGCGAGAAATTTAAGGGGCGCTACACCGGCAGAGGCGGTCAGTTTTAATTCATCAAAAATCGCTTGGCGAATTTCTTGTGCGATCCAAGTGGCGGATCCTGAACATTGTGTACAATCTGTGACATCTAAATACGCTTCATCTAAGGAAAGAGGTTCAATAATAGACGTATAGCGTTGAAAGATCTGATGAATTTGTGCGGATACCTGTTTATAAAGCGGCATATTAACTGGCACTAAAATCAGATTAGGACATTTTTTGATAGCTTGTGCCGTTGGCATTGCACTGTGTAGCCCAAATTTTCGTGCTTCATAATTACAGGTGGTAAGCACACCACGTTGTCGAGAACTTCCCCCCACGGCGACAGGTTTGCCCTGTAGCGTTGGATTTTTACGGATTTCAACAGAGGCATAAAAGCAATCCATATCAATATGAATGATTTTTCGGGTGGAATTCATAGTTGAAGTGCGGTCAAAATTAGGCGTGTTTTTAGTATATCGAAAAGAAAATAACTGTTCAACCATACAGTGATTAAAAAGCCCACATTACGTGGGCTAGATAAGAGAATTAACGATCAGAAAGAACGGTTTTATCACCAAACAGGATAACGCGTTCAATAGGGTAAACATCAATTTTTCTTGTTGGTTCATAAAGACTTTACGTGCATCTTTCAGCTAATTGAACAAACGGAATTTGCAAATTAATATTGATGGATTTGCCTGGTTGTAATGGGGTTTCTAAATTGATTTGCATATCTTGGCTGTAAATAACTTTGCGGTTATTCACATATACGCCCACCCATTGAATATTTTTGATTGGTTTTTGACCGATGTTAGTGATTTCATGTTTGAATGCACTTAATGCTTGGCCATTTTCGTCAACCACCATTTCACGGTTACCAATATTGATGGCTAGGTATTTGTCGATGTTATCACTCGCTTTTGCCACTTGTTGAGTTGCTTGTGATGCTTTTGCAGGTGTTGCTTCTTTTGCAATAACTTGTGTGTTAAATGCTAAACATAATGCACCTAATGAAAGTGCGGTCAGAGATTTTAATGTTTTCATTATTCGATTCCTTATAAAAAAGTGGCAAAATTTTACCCTAACTTCTTAGGTTAATAAATAGCTTCTTTTCCTTTCTTGGATTTTTTGATAAACTGCCGAACAATTTTGGGGCTGATTCTGGATTCGACGGGATTAGCGAAGCCCAAGGTGCACGTCGAGGTGCGGTAGGCCTCGTAAATAAACCGCAAAAAAATAGTCGCAAACGACGAACAATACGCTTTAGCAGCTTAATAACCTGCTCATAGCCTTCGCTCCCCAGCTTCCGCTCGTAAGACGGGGATAAAGCGGAGTCAAATCAAAAACGAGATCGTGTGGAAGCCGCTGTTTGAGGATCGAAGCACTAAATTGAATCAAACTAGCTTAAGTTTAGCGTGTCTGTCCGCATGCTTAAGTGAAATTAAAGACGAGACTAAACGTGTAGTACTGAAGGTAGAGTAATTTCGGACGCGGGTTCAACTCCCGCCAGCTCCACCACAAAAATAAACCTATCAAGTCCTATGAAAGACTTTAAAGCCTTGAAAACAATGACTTCAAGGCTTTTTTATTGCGCTTTTAACTTCTATCAAACTCTCGAATTTGAGTAGTACGTTTAATAGTTGGCGATTATTGATTGGTTAAATTGTTGCATTACTAAAAGCTCTTAGTAATCGGTAAATTATCAGCTAAAGGAGAAAAAATGAACATTTTATTATTAGATGGTGGTAAAAATTTCGGACATTCGCATGGTGAGTTAAACCATACGCTTCATAACAAAGCGAAAGAAGTTTTGACCGCACTTGGACACAATGTAAAAGAAACCGTGATTGATGCCGGCTATGATGTTGAAGCAGAAATCGAAAAATTCTTGTGGATGGATGCCGTGATTTGGCAGATGCCAGGTTGGTGGATGCACGAGCCTTGGACAGTGAAAAAATACATAGATGAAGTATTAACCGCCGGACACGGCAAGCTTTTACCACAGTGATGGCCGCCATCGTGTAAATCCAACCGAAGGCTACGGCACAGGTGGCTTGTTGCAAGGCAAAAAACACATGCTTTCACTTACTTGGAATGCACCGATTGAAGCGTTCACTCGTGAAGGCGACTTCTTTGAAGGTAAAGGGGTGGATGCGTTATACATGCACTTCCACAAACTCAATGAGTTCATCGGTTTGACCCGTCTGCCGACATTCTTATGTAACGATGTGATTAAAAATCCACAAGTAGAACAATACTTAGCAGACTACCAAGCACACTTGGAAAAAGTATTTGGCTAATTGATAATTGAGAAATATTTGTTTAGAAGGTGAGCATTTTTAGCTCACCTTTTTATTTCAAACGCTTATCAAACTTTTGATAGGGAGAGAAAGAGGAATACTTATGTTTTTTCAAGAAGTGCTGACGCAAGGCGGTATCGCTATGAAATCCACTTTGTTCTGCAATATCAGTAATAGATAAATCTGTGCTATCAGATAGTCACGTCGCTGTTGTTACTGATAGCAATAGTGAGTATAGTTATCCATATGTAAGTACGTACGGTGAGGATTATTGGATTTTACCTAAGGGGAAATGTTCATGTTAATTAAAAAATTTCTTTTTACATGTTTTATTGCCATTGTTTTTGCCGATGCTAATGCTTGTACCCGCACTATTAACGAGGGTTGTGAGAAGATTATTCAATTTACAATGGATGATAATATTACCGTTTCCAATGTGATCCATTGGGAAATTATGCCTGTAAAATATGTTCTGAATTTTAGACATTATCGAGCATCAGACTCGGAAGGAGTGGTTCATCGGTTGACTGAGAATCAGCTCATTAATGCCATTAAGTATTCCATTGCGCAAATCGATAAAAAAATAAATTGTATGCAATACAGTTAAACTGGAGCAGTAGCGAGACATCACGGAAGTCGGTTGAGAAAGCACTTAAGGAAAATACTTTATTGGGCGGCAGGTATTCGGCATTCGATAAAAAGATACAAAAGATTATAACGAAATCTTTTATTCAAAGCCCGTTCATACGGAAGTTGTGCATGCAGATTGATAATCTGAAGATGAGCTGTAATTTCAAATCATATTTCTTGGAGCCCATTTTATTTAAGACGGGCGAGTATAGCTCCGGAAAAACTATTCGCTCAGATGAAAATGCAAATATCGACTGGATTGGTTTAGCTTCATATGAACTGTGGTTTGGTATTCCTATTAGTCAGTAAGCAAACATAGACTAAGTTGAACACCCAACTAAAAAGGTCGTCTGAAAAACTTTCAGACGACCTAAAAATACATCCTCCCTCAGGCGATAACAAAAAAGTTAGCCTCCCTCAGGTCGGATGTCCCTGTCATAAAAATACCGAGAAGAAGCCTAAGCTGCATCAGCACCGAAGATTAAAGAGGCGGCAAAATGTCCAGATTACTTTAGACCTTGCGCGCATATGTACGCGACCATTGAATGGTATGCCATTTGATTTTAGAACTTCAGGTTGGACCGGTTTAGATTTGGGCATCTTCCATGAACATATTTTCTTTGATGATGGTACAAATATTGATTTACAACTACAGGGCCATTTTCTGAAACAGCCCTAAAATAATTGCCAAATATAAATGCTCAGGAAAAACATTATGATGATTTGAAAATGAAAAAGCAGTAAATCAAGTGGAAGAAATGAGGGTGGTTTTTACCTAAGAGTTCAAATCGACATGACGGAGTAGTTATTGGAAAAAAATATGGGAATAACACATATCATGTTGTGTCCAATAATTGCCAAGATTTTACTTCTGATGCCAAAAAAGCTTACAAAAACATTAAATAATCTAGGATTGAAGAATGAATTTTTATAAAAAAACTGTCTAGTAGTATATTATACTCTAATATCTTTATCATTCTGTATACTTTAATATTATCTTTTTTTGCTTCTCTGAAATATTTGGTATTAAAAAGGCTATGGTTTTATTTTTTTATGGGTAATACATGGAGATGATTTAATTATAATGTATGTCCCAATTTTATTTTTTTATAAAACAAATATTTTTTTACTTTAAGAAGCAAAAAGGAAATAATAAGAAAAATTATCTTGCAAAACTCTAAATCTTATTTTTATTTATACAATTAGTTATTTTATATTTTTATATAATATTTTTAGTTTTTCTACAATGGGGAATAGCTATAAATTCTCCTATCAAGTTATCTAGAAAGAAGTTTTACGCATGTTAAAAAGCAGACGAAAGTAGACAAATTTAGCAAATATTGCAGCTTTATATATTTAAGTAGGGGCTGTACTAGATTAGCTCTAAATTCCACACCAATCCCGCAGGATTTTAAGCTGTTGAAACGGTGTGCCGAAGTTAAACCAAAATTCGCATTCTTTCAAGAACAGCGGGAAAGATTTGCGATCGATTCCGTTGTATTTTTTTGCAAGACGCGTTTTGCCTGATTCCAAAAAAATTCTTAATGCCGTTGATGTGGTTCTGATGGTCTACAAGCGCTTTGGGATGGTTGATGCGGTGATGGATAAAACCGCTGACGCTCGGCTTGTCATAGCTGCTCAGGCTACCTGTCTGGCATGATTTTCTGTTTGATAACAGGCATCAATGCATCGGACTTGGCATTATCTACGGCAACGATATAGACCCGTCCGTTACGTTTCAGAATGCCGAAGACGACAACTTCCCCTGATGCACCGCGATTGTGTCTGCTCCTGCAGCATCCGCCGAAATAGCTTTTTATCCATTTAGATCAAACAAGTGGTATAATTTTGAATTTGCAAAAACACCTAAAAATTTGACCGCACTTTAAAAATAAAAAAAGATCTAAACATCCTCAATTTGAAACTGCTTACGCCAGCGATTCGGTGAAATCTTATGTTTTTCAAGAAGTGCTGACGCAAGGCGGTATCGCTATGAAATCCACTTTGTTCTGCAATATCAGTAATAGATAAATCTGTGCTTTCCAAAAGCTCTCTTGCTCGTTGTAGCCTTGCTTCAATTAACCATTGATTTAATGACATTCCGGTTGCTTTGCGAAAATGTCGGGTGAAAGTGCTACGGCTCATTGACAAACGTTCGGCAAGGCTATCAGTCGAATGAAGTGCGGTCAGATTTTTCATTTAAATAAGCAAGCAACGCATTGATATTATGATTAGGTGTGGAACGAGAAATAGGGCGTTCGATAAATTGTGCTTGTCCGCCTTCACGATGAGGGGGGATAACCAGTATTCGGGCAATATGATTGGCAATTTTTACACCATATAATTTACGAACAATAGAAAGGCAACAATCCATGGAAGCTGCCGTTCCTGCTGAGGTAATCAGTCGATCTTGTTCCAAATAAATAGGATTTAAATCCCATTTCACCTGCGGAAAGCGACTAGTAAAATCACTATCTCCCAGCCAATGTGTGGTTGCTTTTTTGCCGTTAAGTAGACCACTGCACGCTAACACATAGGCACCATAACATAAACCCACTACTGTCGCACCACGTTGATATGCTTGCCGTAACGCCGTTAATAAAGCCTCACTCGGCATCACTTGAGTATCATGCCATCCAGTCATCACAACAATATCGGCATTCTCTAACCATTCTAAACCACCATCTAAATGTATGTGAAATAGCGAGTTTGTCAGGTTGTCCGAATCGCTAACGATTTTACAGTCAAATAACGGCTTGCCGTTTAAATCCGACATAGAAAAAACGGAATATGCCATCGCAAAATGAATGGGCATCATTTGTTCATACACAATCAAAGCAACTGTGGGTTTATTCATTTTATTCTCCTACTTTGATATGAGCATAGCACAAAAATGACCCGATTATTACGTTTATTGATTTTTTATCTATTTTTGCGCAATTTTGTTCTCACTATAATATGTTTATTCATTCAATAACGTATAGAGAAAAGGAAAAACAATGAACTTAAAAACCTTAATTAGCGCTACAGCATTGGCTATTAGCGCAAATACTTTCGCTGTAGATCTTGCCTCTAAAAACACTGATAGCTACCAACATATCCGCAATGCTACTGGTCGCCTGAACTACGCAGGGAAAAACTTTTTTTAATTGATCCGATGCTTGCTGAAAAAAAGGACGTTATACAGGCTTTGAAGGACATTAAATAGCCATTTGCGTAATCCACTTGTGGAATTGCCGATGAAAGCAGAAGATACTTTCAAAGATGTTGATGCCATTATTTTGACTCATACACATGAAGATCATTGGGATGAGGTCGCACAAAAAATTTTACCTAAATCCATCAAAATTTTTGTGCAGCATGAACGGGATGGCGACTTACTCAAAGCGCAAGGTTTTACTAACATAACCAGTTTATCGCTAGAAAAACCTGTGGAGTTTGAAGGTATTATTTTAAATAAAACCGGCGGTTCTCACGGCACAACGGAAATGTACGCTGTGCCACAATTGGCTGAGATTTTAGATGAGGCGATGGGCGTAACATTCCAAGCGAAAGGTCATCCAACGGTTTATTTAGTTGGTGACACAATTTGGACTGCCGAAGTAAACAAAGCCATTAATCGTTATAAACCTGATGTAATGATTATGAACACCGGTGATGCGCGTACATTAGCTTTTCCGAATGACGGCATTATTATGGGGTTACAAGATGTTGCCCATGCTTGTAACATGCTACCGAATACAAAAACTTATCACAGTGCACATGGATGCGGTAAACCATATGTCCGTTTACCGTAAGGATTTACGCCAATTTGTCCAAGCAAACAAGCTTGAAAAATGTAGCAATTCCAGAAGATGGTGAAACAGTGAAGTTTTAAAAAAACAAGCGGTTTTAATTTTTGAATTGAATTTGCAAAAAAACACCTAAAAATTTGACCACACTTTGTTATAAAAAAAGCCGTCTGAAATTTCAGACGGCCTTTTTCTAAGAAATAATTTTAATTAATTCCTTCCACTAAAATTGCGCGGCCTGTTGTTGCGCCCAAACGGATGGATTTGAATGCTTGGAAACGCCGAAATCGGGCACGATACGCAATACTTTCCGCAAAACGGGTTTTCTGTTTCAGGAAAACCGCCTGCTGGAAAAACTTGACCGCGATGCAGAATATCGCTATTTTTTTATGGACAAACCCGATGAAGGCGAAATCATCGCGCTGGCGGCGAAAGTCGGGCTGACTGCGGGCGATTTGAACAAATATCCGACCGAATTGTCCGGCGGCATGGCGAAACGGGTAGCATTTTTGCGCCTGCTGCTGTGCGGCTGCGACCTTGCCTTGCTGGACGAGCCGTTTCGTCGGTTTGGACCGCGATTTGCGCGATATTTTTGGTCGCCATGCTGGTGGAAAAAAATCGAGCGGCAGGGGCATGGCGTGTATGCTGGTAACGCACGACCGCTTCGAAGCCGCACGCCTGAGCCATGAAATCATGCTGCGTTTTCCACTAAGGGCATGAACGTGCAAAACGTGATTACCCTGCCTCACGCCGCTGTCCGAACGCGATTCGGCTTTTGAAGAAGCCGTGGTGGCAAGAGAGTTTCAGGATTCATTATTATGAGTGATAGGAATTTAAATTTCTGACAAACCTTGCGGTTCGTTGCCCTCTCTAGCCCTCTCCCACGGGGAAAGGGATCAGGTTTCTCAAAATCAGAGACCGTGCAGGATTGGGAATCAGATGTCAGGTAAACCTGAAAATGTTCAGGCTCGACAGCTGATTCCCTCTCCCCGTGGGAGAGGGCTAGGAGAGGGTAAGCAAGCCGCAGGCTTGCCTCTTTAGCGAAAAGATACGAATCTGTTATCCGAACGCGATTCGGTTTTTGAAAGAAAGCCGTGGTGCCAAGGGGGCAGGGGATTCATTATGAGGTGCTTTATGTTTTCGACTGTGATTACTGCTGCTGTTTTATATATTGCTACAGCAGTAGATTTGTTGGTAATACTATTAATATTTTTTGCTAGAGCAAATACTAGAAAAGAATATCGAGATATTTATATCGGACAATATTTAGGTTCTGTAATTTTAATATTAGTTAGTTTATTTCTAGCTTTTTGTTTTGAATTATGTTCCGGAAAAAAATGGGTGTTGGGTTTATTAGGTTTAATACCGATTTACTTAGGTATTAAAGTTGCTATTTACGACGATTGTGAGGGCGAAAAAAGAGCTAAAAAAGAATTGGATGAAAAAGGGTTGTCAAAATTAGTCGGTATTGTTGCTTTGGTTACAGTTGCTAGTTGTGGTGCAGATAATATTGGACTTTTTGTTCCTTACTTTGTGACTTTAGATCTTGTCGACTTATTAGTTACTCTTCTTGTATTTTTTTAATATTGATTTTTTTGTTTTTAGTATATACAGCACAAAGATTGGCTAATATTTCAGGTGTTGGTGAAATTGTAGAGAAGTTTAGTCGTTGGATAATGACTGTTATTTATATTGGTTTAGGGTTATTTATTATTATTGAAAATAATACAATTCAAACAATAATATCAATAATATGAATGATACGGGCATTTGAGTATCTGACAAACCTTCGGCTTGCTTCTTCAATACAAGATACAACCCTGTCCGCCCAATAAATCCATATCCGAAAGCATCTTCATGCAGAATTAAGCCAAACCGTGAATAAGTTTTTCACCCACCCCATGCGGCCGTTTTTCGTCGGTGCGGCGGTGCTTGCCATACTCGGCGCGTTGGTGTTTTTCATCAGCTCCGGTGCCGTCATTTTGAAATGAAACCAAATCAAAGCTGATTGAACCGTCGTCCACTTGGGTACGACCATCACGTCCGCCGGTTGCTGTTGCTGATGTTTTGTAGAAAATTTTCATGATATTGTCCTCAATTCAATATTGGTTAAATGTTTTGGCGTACTGCCGTTGAAAGTGAGTTCATTATATTGAACGGCAATATGAAGTGTTATATGATTTATCCAAATTACTTGCCTATTCCTACAAAACTATGTTCTCAACTGAAACGATAGAACGCTTATTAAAAGTTATTCCACATAACGAAACTCTATTCATCATCGATTAAAGGCTTGTGCTTCGCCATGCCGATCAGCCATTTTGCTACGAAGGGTATTATTCAAGAACCGAGCATTTGCATCGTGTTAAGCGGAGAACGTGAAATACAACTAGGCGAACAATGCTACCGTTTTGACAATCAACACTTTATGTTCTGCCCTGTAAATGTGCCGATGCGCGGCGAAATTAAATATGCCGAGCCGAAAAAGCCGTTTTTAGTGATGTCGATGAAAATTGATATTGAAAGCGTTAGCAAGATTTTATTAGCAAATCCAAACCTTGCAGATGATGTTCAACAGGGCGACGAAGGTTTTTGCACAATGGCATTTGGATGAATCTCTCAAAAAAATGCTGTTGAACGTCTATTGCTCTTGCACGAAAAATCCAAAAGATATTGAGTTTCTTGCACCGCTTATCCAACAAGAAATTTATTATCGACTCCTTACAGGCGAACAAGGTGGCAAATTTAAAGCCATGGTAAGCAATGGATCGCATACCAAAAAAATCGCCCAAGCCACCCATTATCTGCAACAACATTTTAGTGAAACCATCACTGTGGAAACCTTGGCAAATCTAAGTGGCATGTCATTATCTGGATTTCATAGTCATTTTCAAGAAGATAACCAGCCTTTCACCGCTACAATATCAAAAATCATTACGTTTGATGGAAGCCAGACGATTGATCGCACAAGAAGGACGAGGTATTACCGAAGCCGCTTACCAAGTCGGCTACGAGTCACCTAGCCAATTCAGCCGTGAATACAAACGGTATTTCGGGCATGCGCCCAAGGGGGATATTAAATAGATGGGGTTTAAAGATAGGTTTAAAAACACCTAAAAATTTGACCGCACTTTATGATGAAAAAAATCTGAAACGTTAATTTCAGATGTTTTTTATTTAACCAAGATTTTGTGAAAGAGATTAAAAATGAGATAATTCTCAAACCTTTTTAAGAGGCTTTATTTGATAAAAAAATATTTGGAGAAAGCATGGAACACAAACTTGAGGATATCATTGCGATTTTTTTAATCAATGTTTTGAAGAAGAATATAATACGCGATTGGTTAAAGGTGGGGATGAGCCAATTTACATTCCTGCAAATGATGAGGTGCCTTATAACGCCATTTACTTTGCGAGAGGCTTTTTACAGCAGTGCATTACATGAAATTGCCCATTGGTTGGTGGCAGGGGAAAGAGCGCCGTAAATTAGAAGATTTTGGCTATTGGTATGAGCCGGATGGTCGTTCTGAAGAACGTCAGCGTGATTTTTGAAAAAGGTGGAAGTGAAGCCTCAAGCATTGGAATGGATTTTAGCCACAGCGGTGGGATTCCGTTATTTTTGCCAGTGCGGATAATTTGAATGGCAATCCAGGAGATACACAACCATTTTAAAGCAAGCGGTGTATGAACAAGTGAAAAACCTATGCAGAAAAAGGCTTACCAAAACGTGCAGAAACCTTGCGTCATGCCTTGGCTCAATTTTATGGTACAGAAGATCGAATTGATTTAACGAAATTTGATGTTACTCGCATCTAAAGTGCGGTCATTTTTAGGCAGATTTTGCGGCTGTCAATTTTCCTTAAAATCGGCTAAAATAGGCCGATTTTATTTTTGGCTTTAACTTTATAAAAATATGAAAGATTCTATTATTGCAAAACTTGAAAGTTTAAAAGAACGTTATGAAGAATTAGAGGCATTGCTAGGCGATGCGTCGGTGATTTCGGATCAGGATAAATTCCGCGCGTATTCTAAAAGAATATTCACAACTTGAAGATGTGGTGAAATGTTTTTAATCGTTGGAATCAGCTTAACTCTAACATTGCTGAAGCAGAATTGATGTTAGATGATCCTGAAATGAAAGAAATGGCAGAAATGGAAATTGAAGAATCCAAAGCCGAAATTGAAGAAGTGGAGCAACAACTTCAAATTCTTTTTATTACCGAAAAGATCCAAATGATGAATATAACTGCTATTTAGAAATTCGTGCAGGGTACAGGTGGGTGATGAAGCGGGTATTTTTGCCGGCGATTTATTCCGTATGTACAGCCGTTATGCTGAAAGTAAACGCTGGCGTGTTGAAATGCTTAGCGCAAATGAAAGCGAGCAGGGCGGTTATAAAGAAGTGATCGTCAAAGTAAGCGGTGATGGCGTGTATGGTCAGTTAAAATTTGAATCAGGCGGTCACCGTGTACAACGTGTACCAAAAACAGAAAGCCAAGGTCGTATTCATACTTCAGCTTGTACTGTTGCGGTGATGCCAGAATTACCAGAATCAGAAATGCCGGAAATCAATCCTGCAGATTTACGTATTGATACCTACCGTTCATCTGGTGCAGGTGGTCAGCACGTTAATACGACTGATTCTGCGGTACGTATTACCCACATTCCAACGGGTATTGTGGTGGAATGTCAGGATGAACGTTCACAACATAAAAACAAAGCCAAAGCGATGTCGGTATTGGCTTCACGTATTGTTCAAGCGGAGCAAGAACGTCAAGCGGCAGAGCAAGCGGATACCCGACGTAACTTATTAGGGTTCAGGCGATCGTTCAGATAAAATTCGTACTTATAACTATCCACAAGGTCGTGTAACCGATCATCGTATCAACTTAACGCTCTATCGCTTAGATGAAGTGATGAACGGCAAAATTGACGAGCTTATTCAACCAATTATTACTGAATATCAAGCGGATCAATTAGCAGCGTTATCTGAGAATAATTAATGACCTATCAACAATGGCTTTGCCGATGCTGCGCAAGCCTTAAATCAGGTAAATCCGACAGAGAATGGTAAAGTTGATGCGTTAGTGCTATTGCAACACGCAACAGGCAAATCAAGAACGCAAATTTTAGCTTTCGATGAAACGGAAATTGATGAAAAAGTGCGGTTAAAATTGACCGCACTTTTAGATCGTCGTTTAAAAGGCGAACCTATCGCTTATATCCTTGGTGAAAAAGAATTCTGGTCCTTGCCTTTAAATGTATCTGAAGGAACATTAATTCCTCGTCCAGATACTGAAATTCTCGTAGAAAAAGCATTGCAAATTGCGTTAGAAAAACTGGAAGAAAATCCACCGCACTTTTGTCTTCTCGATCTTGGTACCGGCACGGGCGCCATTGCGTTGGCGTTGGCTTCTGAGCTTTCTCCTATTTGTCAAAAAAAGCATATTCAATTGGATGTTATTGGTGTTGATTTGATGCCAGAAGTCGTCAAATTAGCGCAATCCAATGCCGAAAAAAATCAGCTCAAGGTGCAATTTTTGCCGAGTCGTTGGTTTGAAAATGTTGAAGGGCAGTTTGATATTATCGTCAGCAATCCCCCTTATATTGATGAAACCGATGAACATCTTTTACAAGGTGACGTGCGTTTCGAGCCTCGTTCGGCATTGGTGGCGGGCGAAAAACGGTTTAGCTGATTTACGTCATCTTATTGAGTACGCACCAGTACATTTAAAAGATAACGGCTATTTATTGTTAGAGCACGGCTGGAAACAGGGCGAAGAAGTGCGGTCAATTTTCTGGCAAAATCATTGGCAAGGGGTTGCAACCATACGGGATTATGGCGACAATGAGCGCGTAACATTGGGATATTGGAAGCGGTAATGAAATACGATCAAAAAGCCTTGTATGCTGAACTGACTCATTTTTTTATCTGAGCATTTGTGAGAAAGAGCAACTTGATGAGCCTCGTATAAGAGGGCTTGTTGGAAGCTTGGTGCGTAAAGCTCGCCAAGCTATTCCTGAAGAATGGGATGATAAAGCTAAAATTCACCAATTATTACAGCTATTTTACGGTGATTGGGGATTTCATTGCGATGCGGATAATTATTTCTATGCCCGCAATTTATATCTTCCGTATATTTTAGAAGAACGTGAAGGTATGCCGGTGAGTCTTGGCGCTTTAGTACTTTATTTGGCAGCAAGTTTAAAATTGCCGATTTATCCCGTGAATTTCCCGACCCAACTGATTTTACGTGCAGAAGTCGATGGTGAAGTGGCATTTTATTGATCCTTGGAACGGAAAAATATATTTCAGTGGATGAATTGAAAAAGCTCTATGAAGGCGCCTTTGGTTTTGGCGCTCAAATTCAACCTGAAGATTTAGCTCGAGCAGATATTCCGATGCTGACCGCACGTTTCCGTCAGCTCGCCAAGAATGCCTTAATTCGTGAAGAACAAAAACGATTTGGCTTTTTAATTATATCCAATTCTTGTTAGCGGGAAGAAAAAGATCCTTACGATATTCGCGATCGTGGCTTAGTGTTGGCGCAAATGGGCGCTTATCCTTCAGCTATTGAGGATTTGGAATATTTTGTGGATCAATGTCCAAATGATCCCACTTCTTCGCTGTTAAAAAAACTCAACTTTTAGAACTGAAAGGCGAAGCATTGAAAGATGCCAATGCCATCCATTAAAAAGGAAATATTATGCAAAAATAAAAATTGTAAAAATTGGCAATATTGATGTCGCAAATGACAAACCCTTTTGTGCTTTTTCGGCGGGATGAACGTGCTTGAAAGTCGCGATATGGCGATGCAAGTTTGTGAAGCTTACGTGAAAGTGACAGAAAAGTTGGGCGTTCCTTATGTTTTTAAGGCATCTTTCGATAAAGCTAACCGTTCTTCAATTCATTCTTACCGTGGTCCAGGCATGGAAGAAGGTTTAAAAATTTTCCAAGAGTTAAAAGAAACCTTTGGTGTGAAAGTGATTACCGATGTGCACGAAATCTACCAATGTCAGCCTGTTGCTGATGTGGTGGATGTGATTCAGTTACCGGCATTCTTAGCTCGTCAAACTGATTTAGTCGAAGCCATGGCAAAAAAACGGGTGCGGTAATTAACGTGAAAAACCACAATTCTTAAGCCCAGGTCAAATGGGTAATATCGTCGATAAGTTTGAAGAATGTGGTAACGATAAAATTATCCTTTGTGATCGTGGTTCAAACTTTGGCTACGATAATTTAGTGGTGGATATGTTAGGCTTTGGTGTAATGAAAAAAGTGTCTAAAGGTAGCCCTGTCATTTTTGACGTGACTCATTCATTACAATGCCGTGATCCGTTTGGTGCCGCTTCAGGTGGTCGTCGTGAACAAGTGACCGAATTAGCTCGTTCTGGTTTAGCAATTGGCATTGCAGGCTTATTCTTAGAAGCACACCCAAATCCAAATCAAGCAAAATGTGATGGCCCTTCTGCATTGCCACTTTCGGCATTAGAAGGCTTTGTCTCACAGATGAAAGCCATTGATGATTTAGTGAAATCTTTTCCTGAATTAGATACCTCTATTTAATAGAGAAGTGCGGTTGAAAACAGCGTTGTTTTTTTGACCGCACTTTTTGTTCTGTAAAAAGGAGATAACAATGAATATCGTATTTTTAGACAGCACCGCAATTCCGAAACATATTCCTATTCCTCGCCCAAGCTTTCCGCATAACTGGGTAGAGTATGAATATACTTCTGCGGAGCAAACCATTGAGCGAGCAAAAGACGCGGATATTATTATCACCAGTAAAGTGATTTTAAGCCGCGAGGTGTTGCAACAACTACCTAAATTAAAATTGATTGCTATCACCGCAACAGGCACCAATAACGTGGATTTAGACGCGGCAAAAGAATTGGGTGTGACGGTTAAAAATGTGACGGGTTATTCTGCCACAACCGTACCTGAGCATGTGTTGGGGATGATTTTTGCGTTAAAACACAGCTTGGCTGGCTGGCAGCGCGATCAAATAACCGGTAAATGGACAGAGAGCAAACAGTTCTGCTACTTTGATTATCCCATTACGGATGTTAAAGGTTCAACGTTAGGCGTGTTTGGAAAAGGTTGTTTAGGCACAGAAGTGGGGCGTTTAGCCGAGCTTTTAGGCATGAAAGTCCTTTATGCTGAACATCGAAATGCGACAACATGCCGTGAAGGTTACACGCCTTTTGAAGAGGTGCTAAAACAGGCCGATATTCTGACATTGCATTGTGCATTGACTGAAACAACCAAAAATTTAATCAATCAAGAAACCTTGTCACTTTGTAAGAAAGGTGCGTATTTAATCAATACTGGTCGTGGTCCATTGATTGACGAGCAAGCAGTTTGTGACGCATTAAAATCAGGACAATTAGGTGGTGCCGCATTAGATGTATTAGTGAAAGAACCACCAGAGAAAAATACAATCCACTGATTGAATTAGCGAAAACGATGCCGAATTTAATTATCACACCTCATATTGCTTGGGCGAGTGATAGCGCGGTAATCACGCTAACGAAAAAAGTGACGCAAAATATTGAAGATTTCGTTCAACAATTAAATCAAAAATAATGAATTTACCTATTTCTTTATACGTCGCCCTGCGATATTGGCGTGCAAAAAGCGCCGATCGTTTTGGGCGACTTGTTGCTAATTTGGCAAGCTTTGGCATCGTACTGGGTGTGATGGCATTGATTATTGTGCTTTCTGTCATGAATGGACTAGAAGGCTATCAAAAACAACAGGTGCTTTCGAGCATTCCGCATGCGATTGTTAGCCAAGAAGCGCCTATTTCTGCAGAAAAACCGCTTGAAAATACACCGCACTTTGTGCAAAAAGCTGTACCGATTAATACCACGAATGTTGTGTTTCAAACGGCAAAAGGTGTGAGCGCGGGACAAGTGATTGGTATTCAGTCTTTTTCAGATGATCCTTTACTGGAAGGTTTCGATCCTAGTCAGTTTAACCAACTTTTACCGCAAGGTGAGTTTAAGTTGATTATTGGTGATACGTTGGCGCAAAAATTAGGCTTAGTGGTAGGCGATAAAGTTCGCTTAATGATTACGGAAAACAGCCAATACACCCCATTTGGTCGAGTGCCGATGCAGCGTTTATTTACGGTGAGCGAGCTTTACTATGATTATGGCGAAGCGTCAGGCTATGAAGTTTTTGCTAATTTAGCCGATATTGGTCGCCTAATGCGTATTCAACCAGGTGAGGCTCAAGGCTATCGTTTATTCCTAGATGATCCTTTCCAAATCACAGAATTGCCAACCTATTTTAAAGAGAGCCATATCCGTGACTGGCGAGTCCAAAAAGGGGAGTTTTTCCAAGCGGTTCGTATGGAAAAAAATATGATGGGCTTGTTGATTAGCTTAATTATTGTTGTGGCGATTTCCAATATTGTGACCTCATTAAGTTTAATGGTGGTGGATAAACAAGGGGAAATCGCCATTTTGCAAACACAAGGTGTGACTAAATCACAAGTGCGTTCGATCTTTATTTATCAAGGTTTATTGGTGGGACTAGTGGGCACATTGATTGGTGCCGTACTGGGCGTATTAATCACCTTAAACCTTGGGGCAATTTTAAGTGCGGTCAATCCGAACGGTGTTTTCTTGCCGACCTCGATTGAGCCTGTGCAAGTCATTATTGTGATTGCCTTTTCTTTATTGTTATCTTTATTATCAACCATTTATCCCGCTTATCGCGCGGCAAAAACAGAGCCGGCGGAAGCATTACGTTATGAGTAAAATATGAATAACTACTTATTAGAATGCCAAAATATTAATAAATTTTTACCAAGAAGGCGAGAACCAAACCCAAGTATTAAAAAGGCGTAAGCTTTTGCCATGAAACCACAAGAATTAGTGGCGATTGTGGGGAGTTCTGGTTCAGGAAAAAGTACTTTATTGCACACTTTGGGTGGTTTAGATCAGCCAAGTAGTGGGGAAGTCTTTATTAAAGGGCAATCTTTGCAAAAAGCGTCTGAAAGTGAATTGGCTAAATTACGTAACCAAAATCTAGGGTTTTGTATATCAATTTCACCATTTAATGGCGGATTTTACTGCGTTAGAAAATGTGATGATGCCGATGTTAATTGGTCGTCAGAATAAAACAGAAGCAAAAGATCGTGCTGAAAAAATATTAGGCGCAGTAGGCTTAAGTCATCGCATTACCCATCGTCCATCTGCCCTTTCGGGGGGAGAACGTCAACGTGTGGCGATTGCTCGTGCATTGAGTGAATAATCCTGCTCTTGTCTTAGCCGATGAACCAACCGGTAACTTGGATCATAAAACTACCGAAAGTATTTTTGAATTAATTCAAACCTTGAATGCGGAACAAAATATTGCGTTTTTATTGGTTACCCATGATATGTCATTAGCGCAAAAACTGTCTCGTTGCTTAACCATGCAAGACGGCATTTTGAAGGAAGGTGCATAATGAATACGCCTTTTTTCATTAGTTGGCGTTATCAACGGGGTAAGCAAAAGAATCCGTTGGTAGCGTTAATTTCAAAATTCTCTGCAATTGGTATCGCCCTTGGTGTGGCGGTGTTGATTGTGGGGATTAAGTGCGATGAATGGGTTTTGAGCGTGAATTGAATTCACGTATTTTTGGCTGTCGTGCCACATGCAGAAATCACGGTAAATCCACATGACAATGAAGCCACATTAAACCATTGGCGGAACCTAGCGGAACGTCTAAAAACAAACAAAAAAATTACCGCACTTTCACCTTTTGTGAGTTTTACTGCCTTAGTCGAAAATGGCAATAAACTTAAAGTTGTACAAGTGAAAGGGGTCGATAAACAAGCTGAAGATCAAGTGAGTTCTCTTGGTAAGTTTGTGGAAGGTGATGGCTGGCAAAAATTCGCAGAAGAAGGCGGATTGGTGCTGGGCTCTGGTATTGCCAAAGCGTTAGATGTTAAAGCAGGCGATTGGGTGTCATTATTAATCTCTCAACCGAATGGCGAAGATCAAATGGCTCAACCTAATCGTGAGCGTGTTCAAGTGACCGCTATTTTACGTTTAGATGGTCAGCTAGACCACAGTTATGCCTTACTGGCATTACCTCAAGCGCAAGAATTAATGGGGTATCGCGAAGATCAAATTACCGGTGTTGAATTGAAAGTTGATGATCCATTCAAGGTACAAGAAATGGATTATTCGATGCTAAATGATTATCCTCAACTGCTTTATATTCAAAACTGGGTGGCAAAATTTGGCTATATGTATCGTGATATTCAACTTATCCGTACGGTAATGTATATCGCGATGGTGCTTGTAATTGGGGTGGCGTGTTTTAATATCGTTTCAACCTTAATTATGGCGGTAAAAGACAAGCAAGGTGATATCGCGATTATGCGAACCCTGGGGGCGAAATAATGGCTTTTATTAAGCAGATCTTTATTTGGTATGGCTTTGCTTGCAGGAATGAAAAGGGTGTTTGATTGGTATCGTGTTAGGGTGTCGTACTTGCACTGAATCTCACGCCGATTATTCAAGGCATCGAGACATTACTCGGTAAAAAAACTGTTATCAGATGGCATCTATTTCGTTGATTTTCTTACCAAGCGAATTACATTGGTTTGATGTTGTATTAGTTCTCGTGGCGGCATTGGTATTGAGTTTACTCGCCAGTCTTTATCCAGCCAGTCGAGCCGCGAAGTTACAACCGGCTCAAGTATTGAGTAATCATTAATAAAAAAATCAGGGATTAAGTATTTAATCCCTGATTTTTTTATTATTCAACCGTTAATTATTATTGGTTTTCTTTATCTGTTTTTAATAAGCCAGATGAACCTTCGGAGTAATCACGTGGTGGCTCTTCAGATTTGCTTTCTGATGAGGCGGTCACTAATTGCTGGGTGAAATAAACCTTTTGTCGGCGGGTTTATTGCCAAGCAAGGTTTCAGATGAAACGGCATAGTGACGATAGAGTTTTTGATAATCACCAATTAAGGTTTTAAATAATTCGGCACTTTCAGCGAAAATGTTTTTTTCAAGTTGTGCTTGTTTATCGCTTAATTGTGTTTTGACTTCTTTTAGTTCAGCTTCGGTTTGAACTTGTTTTTTTAACAGAACCTTTTGTTAAACGTAACAGCAAATAGCCTAAGATTACGCCAACCACAAGCCCAATCACAGCGGCTTGCCATATTTCTGGTATCCATGATTGCATACATTACTCCTTATTTTTGAATTCAGTGTTTAGTGTAAAGGAAAAAACCAAAAAACGTTTCTTTGCGGTTGATCACATTTTGAAAAAGCTGTGCTTTACACAGCTGCAATAATAACGATCTCAACTTTCCAATCAGGATCTGCAAGTTTCGCTTCTACCGTTGCTCGGCTTGGTGGATTTTTGGCTATCGACCCATTCATCCCATGCTTGGTTGAGTTGAGCATAATCCGCCATATCAGCAAGGAAGATTTGCGTGGTAAGAATTTTTACTTTTTCAGAACCAATTTCAGCCAATAATTTATCGATCAGTGAAAAGGACTTCTTTTGGTTTTGCTCGTAAGCATTTTTGCTTAACGGTTTTTCCGGTACTTGGCCAGCAAAAATAGGCAGTATTGTTATGAATGACCACTTCAGAAAAGCGTTTGCTTGGTTGAATGCGTTGAATCGACATAATGGCTCCTTTTTGATGAAGATAATTCCATTCTAAAAGGTGGTTTTTAGACTTTGTAAATCAAGAAATTGTGAGATAAAATAATTGAGAATTTTTATCAACTAAAGGAAAACTATGAAACTCCTGATTTCGAATCAATATGGCGCCATTGTCATGGCATTATTGCCTTTGTTTACGGTATGTTATTAGCCTCACCTGTTTGGGCGCATTTCTTTTTGCTGTTAGCTTGGTTTCACCATGTATTTGCTGAGTTACCCAATGCTTAGTCTCTTTAAAGGCAAAAAAATATGGCGGAATATAAAAAGTGGACTATCATCTATGGTGTCGCAGCTTTTTTTATTTGCGCTTCCCTGCCATTTTTATAACTGGCAAATTCTTTTTCTTTATTGCAGCTATGTTTCCTTTTGTGTTGGTGAGTATCTATTACACCAAGAAAAAAAGATGAACGTAATCTTCTCAATGATTTAGCGGGTATTGCGATTTTTGCTCTTGCAGGTATGGGATCCTATTATTTTTCTGACCGCACTTTTGACGAAAAAATCTGGTGGGTAGCGTTGTATCCAAGCTTATTCTTTATTGGCACGACGCTTTATGTCAAATCAATGATGCGTGAACGTAAAAATCCGCTTTATCTCAAAGCCTCTATTATTTTCCACGTGCTTTGTGTACTCGGTTGCTTGTTTACCCAACAATATGTCTTATCACTTGCTTTTGTGCCGGCGTTAATTCGTGCCATTTATTTACCAACCAAGAAACTTTCGGTTAAGCAAGTCGGTCTAATAGAATTCGGAACATCCGCCATTTTTTTGATTATTTTATTAATAGCGACATTATAAGATGAAGACATTAGCCAAACTTTTACTCCTTGCCACGCTTACCTTAAGCAGTTCAGCATTTGCGATGAAAACCATTGATTTGGTCGATAAAGCGCAAATGACGGATCAGCAAAAAATGGATCTGGCGCAAAAACTGGCAGAGAAACAAGATTGGAAAGCCGTTTTTGAAATTATGTATCCTCTTAGCGTTGGAAGGTAATTTACAAGCACAAAGCAATTTAGGGATGCTTTATAATTTAGGCCGTGGAGTGGATGAAAATAAAGAGTTGGCTTACTGGTGGTTTAGTGAAGCAGCTGAGCGAGGCAGTATTAAAGCTATCAATAATTTGGCGGTCATGTATTTCAACGGCAACAACTATGTAAAACAAGATACCGCTCAAGCGATTAAATTATTTGAAACCAGTGCGACAAAAGATCCTGATGCCATGCTTACATTAGGGGAAATTTATACCAATCAGAAAGAATTTACCAAAGCCTTTGAATGGTTCCAAAAAGCTGCGAATGCGGGCAGCAATGAGGGGCGATTCCGTTTAGCTCGTTTGTATGAGGAAGGGATAGGGACACAAGTGAATATTGGTTTGGCCAAATTGCTTTATTTGGAAATTATGAATACGGCGAAAAAGGATGAAATCAAAGAAATCGCCAGACAGCGATTACAACGTTTAAGTTTGTATTAAGAAAAGAGCGGTAGAAAATGATGTTGTTTTTTACCGCTCTTTTTATTGAATTATAGGAGATTAGTTAGCTTTGGATTTCTTCGCTTTTTTCCATTTCCAAAAATAGGTATAGAGCTAAAAACACCGATCAGGGATATAAATCACAAGCTGACCTTTTTGAATTTGTTCGTGTAACCAATCTAAGTTTTTTTAGCACCAAATTCGCCAAGGTAAACCCAAATTGGCACGGAAATAATTGCGGCACAGAAATCAATTAATACAAAGCGGGTATAGCTGACGCGACGGGTAATGCCAGAAACCATGTAAATTGGTGCACGTAAACCAGGTAAGAAACGAGCCACAAATAATACGCGGTTGCCGTATTGGTCAAATTTTTCACGTACCATTTTGAGACGTTCTAAGGTGACTAGTTTGCGCATTGGGCGGAAACGAAGAATTCGAGTGCCGTAAATGCGACCAAGCCAGTACATGGTTGAATCACCGGCAAGTACGCCAATCATACTCACGACTAACATTAAGTGGGAATTGACGCTTTCAGGATAGAGGCCAGCTATTACACCGCCGGAAACAAGCGTGATATCTTCTGGAATAGGTACACCAAAAGCCACAAATAATCAGCACAAATAGCACCGCCCAATAACCGTAATCGGTAAAAAGCTGATAAGAAATTCCATTTGAAACCCACTTACAATCAGTTAGTTAAAATTAATTAAAAATTGGGGTTCATTTTTAATCGCTTTGCCTTGAAAAAGCCTAGAAAAAATTTGCGGTGTAAATTTGCATTGTGGGGCTGAATATTTTATAATCCGTCGCTCTCAAAGTTTGTCTTTTGAGCAAATTTAGGAAAAATTGCTGGGTCGCCTGCAATTTTTATTTTAAACTTTTTAATCAAGAGAACATGAAAATGGCATTTAAATTTAACGCTGAAGTTCGTCAAGCGCAAGGTAAGGGTGCGAGCCGCCGCCTGCGTCACAACGGTCAAATCCCTGCAATCATTTATGGTGGCAGCGAAGCACCTGTTTCAATCATCTTAAATCACGATGAATTAAACAACGCACAAGTTCACGATTCTTTCTATAGCGATGTAATCACTTTAGTGGTTGAAGGTAAAGAAGTTGCAGTGAAAGTTCAAGCAATGCAACGTCACCCATTCAAACCAAAATTGGTTCACATTGACTTCAAACGTGCTTAATTTTTAGCTTGTGATAAGAACACCAATAATGATGAGTTATTGGTGTTTTTTTCTTTTCGGGCGAAGTGCGGTCAAATTTGAAATCGTTTTAGGGAGTATTTTTCCAATGAAGATAGCCTTAGGCATTGAATATAACGGAAAACAGTATTGTGGCTGGCAGCGACAAGAGAAAGTGCGCAGCGTACAAGAAGAATTAGAAAAAGCGTTATCTTTCGTGGCAAATGAAAAAATTGAAGTGTTTTGTGCGGGCAGAACAGACTCTGGTGTGCATGGCACGGGACAAGTGGTGCATTTTGAAACTACAGCAGTTCGCCCCGAAAAAGCATGGGCATTTGGCACGAATGCGAATTTGCCTGATGACATTTCAGTGAGTTGGGCAAAAGTGGTGGATGATGAATTTCACGCCCGTTTTTTTCGGCAACCGCGCGTCGTTATCGTTATATCTTGTATTGCAATAAATTACGTTCAGCCATTTTGCCGGAAGGGATTACCCATTGCCATTTAGATTTAGACGAAAAGAAAATGCACCAAGCGGGGCAGTTCTTATTGGGTGAAAATGATTTTTCCTCGTTCCGTGCGGCACAATGTCAATCGAATACCCCTTGGCGAAATGTGCATCATTTAAATGTGGTGCGAAAAGGACAGTATATTATTGTGGATATTCAAGCTAATGCCTTTGTGCATCACATGGTGCGTAACATTGTAGGAAGCTTGATTGAAGTCGGTGCAGGCAATCAACCTGTTGAGTGGATGAAATGGTTGTTAGAGCAAAAAGATCGTAAATTAGCTGCTCCAACAGCGAAACCCGAAGGCTTATATTTAGTGAATGTCATTTACCCTGAAAAATTTGCGATTCCACAGAAAAAAATTTAGGGGCCGTTGTTTTTAGAAGATAATCTCATCTGACTAGCAAATTTCGCTAAATTATGATTAAATACGCAAACTTTTCTAGTTAATAAAAAAAGGTAAAAATGAGCTGGATTGATAAAATTTTTTTAGCAAAGGAACCTCTTCCGCTACATCACGTAAAGCAAACGTGCCAGAAGGGGTTTGGACGAAATGTACCTCTTGCTGAACAAGTCCTTTACGGCGAAGAAGTAAAACGTAATTTACATGTTTGCCCAAAATGCGGCCATCATATGCGCATTGATGCTCGTGAGCGCCTTTTAGCCTTATTAGATGAAGGTTCAAGCCAAGAATTGTCGGCTGATTTAGAACCAAAAGATATTCTTAAATTTAAAGATTTAAAAAAATATAAAGATCGTATTTCTGCAGCTCAAAAAGAAACGGGCGAAAAAGATGCGTTAATCACAATGACCGGTACACTTTACAATATGCCTATTGTTGTTGCAGCTTCAAACTTTAGCTTCATGGGCGGCTCAATGGGATCGGTTGTGGGGGCAAAATTTGTGAAAGCGGCGGAAAAAGCAATGGAATTAAATTGTCCGTTTGTTTGTTTCTCTGCAAGCGGTGGTGCACGTATGCAAGAAGCTCTTTTCTCCTTAATGCAAATGGCGAAAACCAGTGCGGTTTTGGCAAAAATGCGTGAAAAAGGCGTGCCGTTTATTTCGGTATTAACTGACCCAACATTAGGTGGGGTATCTGCAAGTTTTGCCATGTTAGGTGATGTAAACATTGCTGAGCCAAAAGCATTGATCGGTTTTGCAGGCCCACGTGTTATTGAACAAACTGTACGTGAGAAATTACCAGAAGGCTTCCAACGTAGTGAATTCTTACTTGAGAAAGGGGCGATTGATATGATCGTGAAACGTTCAGAAATGCGTTCAACCCTTGGAAACCTTTTAAGCAAACTCACCAATCAACCTTCACCTTTTGTTGAAGTAGAAGTTGTTGAAAATGCCTAATACAATGAATTTAAAAGCCACTTCGCCACTCGCTGAGTGGCTTTCTTATTTGGAAAACAGTCACTTCAAAGCCATTGATTTAGGGCTAGAACGTATTAAGTTAGTGGCAGAAGAATTGGACCTTTTGAATCCCGCACCTTATGTGATCACGGTAGGGGGCACAAATGGTAAAGGTACGACTTGCCGTTTGCTTGAAACCATTTTGTTAAATCACGGCTTGCGTGTGGGGGTGTATTCTTCCCCCCATTTATTACGTTATAACGAACGTGTTCGTATTCAAAATCAAGACTTGCCGAATGAAATGCATACCGCTTCTTTTGATTTTATCGAAAAGCATAAAACGCAATCCCTCACTTATTTTGAATTTAGCACGTTGTCGGCTTTTGCATTTATTCAAACAAGCGAAACTTGATGTTGTGATTCTTGAGGTAGGGCTTGGTGGGCGTTTGGACGCAACCAATATTGTCGATAATGATCTGGCCGTTATCACCAGTATCGATATTGATCATACGGATTTTCTAGGTTCAACACGTGAAGAAATTAGCTTTGAAAAAGCAGGTATTTTCCGCACAAACAAACCGGTTGTAATTGGCGAACCCAATGTTCCGCAACCTATGTTAGAACAAGCGGAGAAGCTACATTGCCACGTTTCACGCCGAGATGTTAATTGGTCGTTTAAAGCCAATGAGCAAACTTGGATGTGGCAGAGCAACAAAGTGCGGTTAGAAAATCTCCCGTTTTGCCAAATTCCATTAGCCAATGCAGCAACCGCTTTGGCGGCTGTTGAGCAATTACCTTTTGATATTTCTGTCGAGACCATTAAACGTTCATTAATTGAAGTGGAATTAGTTGGTCGTTTCCAACAATTGAAAGGTAATCAGCTAGAAAAATTGGCAGCTCGCTTGAGTGCTCCTTATTCACAGTTACCAAAAGTGATCATCGATGTTGGGCATAATCCTCATGCGGCAAAATATTTAGCCGAAAAATTGACCGCACTTAAAGCACAAATATCAGGTCGTATCATTGCCGTTTGTGGTATGTTGAAAGATAAAGATGCAGAGTCGGTGTTTACCCAACTTACTTCCGTTATTGACCAATGGTATTGTGTAACATTAGGTGGTTACCGTGGTCAATCCGGTGATGACTTAAATGCAAAAATTGACATCAGCTTTACCCATCCGCAAAAAGTGTTTCTGAAGACTCTGTTATTGAAGGGTTCAAAGTGCGGTTAAAAATGCCGATAAAAATGACATTGTGCTGATATTTGGATCTTTCCACACCGTGGAGAGTTTTTAGAATATTTAGCATAGTAGGTTT